>Ga0209542_10001579_pt1 | contig 53129 bp, 67 predicted proteins | sample RifCSPhighO2_01_FD_184028 | JGI IMG/M metagenome (GOLD analysis project Ga0209542, IMG submission 184028) | Soil microbial communities from Rifle, Colorado - Rifle CSP2_plank highO2_0.1 (SPAdes) (version 2) | ecosystem: Environmental > Terrestrial > Deep subsurface > Rock core/Sediment ... | reverse complement strand
GAAAATAATTAATAAAAAAAGCGTTCATGAATATGAAGTTGACTAATTTGTGTTCATGAGTCATAAATTCATTTATGAAAAATAAAAGCATAATATTAGCGTTTCTCGCATTTATGATATTTGTTCCGCAAAGTGTTCTTTACGCTGCAAATGTCTCTGTTGGTATCTCTGCAGATAGAACAGTAATTGAGCGAGGCGGGACAGTTACTCTTTCATGGAATAGCGCGAATGCATCGTATTGTCGTGCGCCATTTACAGGGAGTGTGGCTTCTTCGGGGGTTCAGGCCGTAAATCCTTCCGAGACAACTACCTACACAATTACCTGTGGAGGAGATTCAGGTTCTAATTCTGCATCAGTAACGATTACTGTGACTAATGCAACCTCGAGCGGGACTGGTACTGGAACGGGAAGCGGTACAAGCGGAGGACCAATAGTCACGATCTCTGTAAATCCAACATCTATTTCACGTGGATTAGGAGTTAATCTTTTGTGGAATAGTTCAAACGCATACTCATGTAGTGCATCGTGGACTGCGAGCATTGCGCCATTTGGAAATCAGGTTGTATATCCTTCAAATACAGGATCATATTCAATTACTTGTTTTGGTTTAGGCGGATCTAACTCCGCAAGTGTTGGTATATTCGTAAGTGATTCTTCCGGCCAACCTACTACAGGAACACCGACTACCACTTCAATAATTCCACTAGGAGTAGGTCTTGTATCTAATGTGAATAATATTACTCTGGGATCAGCAGTGAGTCTTTATTGGGCGAGTGTGAATGCAGATTATTGTAGTGCGCCATGGACTGCGGATCGTTCTTCTGGGGGAAGGCAGGTTGTATACCCCACACAAACAACCACTTATTCGATTCAGTGTTTTAAGGATGGTCGTGCAGTAACCGCACAACATACAGTAATGGTGTCGGTGTCTGGCACTTCTCCTCGTCCTTCGACTTCATATGGCGGAGGAACAACTATAAAACCTGCAGTATCGGCATCGGGAACAGTAATTCTTGTTGCTGCGCCTGCTACTATTCAAAAAGGATCATTCAGTGTGCTTCGTTGGAATAGTACGAACACCACAAAATGCGATGCATTGAGTCCCGATAATTGGACGATAAGTAGTGCAGTCTCTGGTGAGCAGGTTGTCTATCCAAAAGAAACAACTACCTATGTCATTCGTTGCGCGGGTAAAAACTTCAGTGACTTCGCAAATGCAACAGTGATTGTTGAAGATCAGATTGCGCGAGACCTTGATGAGGACAAAGACGATAGACGTGGATTAGGTCTTCTTGGAACATTTGGCATTACGAAGCTATTCTTTGGAGTGGTAGTGTTCGCCCTCATACTTGCAATTGCGCTTGCAGTGCTTAAGAGATATATGCCTGGAGTGTAAAATTCGCAAAGAGGAGAATAAGAAAGAAAAAAATAGTAAAGCCCCGAATGAATCGGGGCTTTGTGTTTTATGGTGGGAGGAAGCGCACGCTCTCGAGTACGGGCACATCTCCGATGGAGACGCTCGCTTCTCCCGAGGTTCCCGTGTTAAACACCTTTAATGCTACCTTCTGACCGCCAGCCTTCCTCTCGATATAGGCAATGCGTGTGCCATCGTGAGAGAACGCTCCATTGCGGTAGCTCACGTTCGACGTTCCTATCGGAGACACCGAATGAAGTATTCCATTTGCAGTTTCGAGAATCATTACTTGCTCGAATGGTCCCGAGTTTCTCGGGATTGCATTTACAATAATACGATCACCGTTTATGTCTGTGGGATTTATGTCGTAACTCGCGGGCTGATTTGGTGTCGTCACTTGTAGACTTACAGGATCAAGTTTTATTATTACTTGCTGAGAGCTTATAGCCGAAACTTCGCGTCCTGCAAAGTATATCCATGCGGAATTCCCACTTCGCGTGGGAATAGGGTTCGTGAGGCTTGCCCAGCATATATTGGTATTCCTTAGACATACTATTGACTGCGCAAGCGGTGTGTCTGAAGAAGTCATAATGTCGAAGCGATGCACTTCGGGATCAGGGGAGTTGCTTGTATAGATTATCGACATGAGCCCGGGTTCGAATCGAGGATTTTTTCCGTCTATGAACCCTGCTTGTGCGCGATAACTTCCGTCAATATATGAAGTAAATATTCGTGAACCGTTCTCGTATCCAAACACAATTATTTTTCCATCACTCGAAACATCGAACGCCGACTCTCCGACGTCGTCAGTGCGAGTGATATTGTAAGTATTGAATGCTTCGTCAACGATATAGAGATCATTTAGTTTCCCAATTTCTCTACCGCTTATAACATACTTTTGCTTATCGTTTACGACAACATGCACACGTGCTTCAAGACCCGACGAACGCGCAATTACATCGTAGCTTCCTTCTGGAAGTTCTAGGGTTACGTGTGTCCCCATCGCCTGCCTTGTGCCTTTCACGTCCCAGGCGACAAGGGGGTCATCAATGCCAATCGCGCTTGCTTCGAAATCATATCTTCGTCCCGTAGTTCCGAGAAAATCAGGACCAGGGCGAATGATGGTAAGGCTACGGCCTTCGTCACGATGGCGATGCTTTTTTTTGCACCCAATGAATTCTAAAGATATTCCAATTGTTGCGAGTGATATTATTCCGTACAGTATGATCTTATGGAATTTCACGGATTTCCTCCGTTTCAATTTTCAAGGAACGAGACATTCTTGCACAATCGTCAAATTAAATCAAGGATGAGCTGAAGGAATCATGAAGATGAGTAACTCTTGACGAATTCAATAAGTGGGTTATAGTAAGCACACAAGGATAGCTCCTTAAAAAGTCATTAAATCCACCACTTCTCTTTCTTAAGAGAAAACTCCCATGGATAGCTCGTCTGTGTCACGGGTATCTTTTGGAGGAGTCTTCTCTTGGAGCGCGAGCGGTAGCCGCTCATCTCCACCTTCGCCGTTTCTTATTACGCGGGGGCCTCGGAGTTGCGCTGTTTCCTCATTATTCGATTATGTGAGGAAACAAAGATTGAGAGAAGTAGTGGTCAGGTTTGACGAAAGGTTCGTGAGCTGTTTCGCTCGCAACCTTTTGTGGCTTATCTCGCACGTGGCGGGTCCTGCTTGGAGTAGAAGCGGAAAAACCGTTGAAACTCTAAGAAAAGCCATTATTTACTTCCCCATGGTACGGGGCGCTTCCGAGAGACCTCTACCCGTCCTCGTCGAAGCGAAAATCGGTAGCTTTCTCTGCGGTAGCCCGGCAGAGAAAGAAAAAAGCCACAGGGCGCCCCCGTATGTACGTCGGGGGCTTTTTTAATTTTATAAAAACTGTAGAATAATCGTATATTCAATATGCGTATATTTATAAAAGAAATTATCAAATCCGAAGGCAAGGAAGTAGAACTTGCGGGTTGGGTTCATACACGAAGAGATCATGGAAAAATTATTTTTATTGATCTTCGTGATCGAAGTGGGTTATGTCAGCTTGTCTTTTTGGGTGCCAATAAAGATCTTTACGAGAAAGCAAATGCATTGCGCAGTGAGTGGGTAATTCAGATAAAGGGGACTGTTAACAAACGTCCTCCTACGATGATTAATAAAGAAATTGAAACGGGTGAGTACGAAGTACTCGTAAAAGAATGCACGGTATTGAATGAAGCGAAAACACCACCATTTGAGCTCAGTACAGAGGGGTATGAAGTGGGAGAGGATGTTCGTATGCATTTCCGTTATGTGGATTTGCGACGCGCACGACTTCAAAAAAATATTCGCAATAGGAACAAGCTCATCTACGCCATACGAGGATTTCTTAAAGAACGTGATTTTGTTGAAATTGAGACTCCTATCCTTTCCAAATCTACACCAGAAGGAGCAAGAGACTATGTAGTCCCTTCGCGACTGTATCAAGGTGCTTTTTATGCATTACCTCAATCACCTCAGCAATATAAACAATTGCTTATGGTTGCTGGGTTTGAACGCTACTTCCAGGTTGCGCGTTGTTTTCGCGATGAAGATACGCGAGGGGATCGTCAACCAGAATTTACTCAGCTTGATATGGAGATGAGTTTTGTGTCTCAGGAGGATGTAATGAATGTTGTAGAAGAAATGCTTATCGAAATCACAAAAACACTCTATCCTCATAAACGAATTCAATCTACGCCTTTTCCACGTATTGCTTGTAAAGAAGCGATGGAAAAATATGGCACCGATCGGCCCGATATTCGCGAAGATAAGAATGATCCGAATCTCTGTGCGTTTTGTTGGGTTATTGACTTCCCATTTTTTGAAAAAACAGAAGAAGGTGGATGGACGTTTACTCATAATCCGTTTTCTGCTCCGAAGCCTGAATACATGGACGACCTCATGAATAAGACGAATATGGAAGGCATTCTTACTACTCAGTATGATATTGTGCTTAATGGATTTGAAATTGGCGGAGGAAGCATTCGCAATCATCGTCCCGAGGCGCTAAAAAAGGTATTTGAGATTATGGGATTTTCGGAAGAGCGCATTATGAATAACTTTGGACACATGATTGAGGCTTTAGGAAGCGGCGCCCCTCCACACGGTGGCATTGCTCCGGGGCTTGACCGAATTCTTATGATCCTCGAAAATGAGCCCAATATTCGTGAAGTGATTGCATTTCCGAAGACAGGGGATGCGCGAGATTTAATGATGGAAGCCCCAAATGAGATTAGGGATGAGCAGCTTAAGGAATTAGGAATTATGAGGAAAGTAAAAAAATAATATGAAAAAAGAACGAACGCTTGTAGTTATAAAGCCTGATGGAGTCCAGCGTACCCTTATCGGAGAAATTATCGGCCGATTCGAGAAGGCTGGTTTAAAGCTGGTGGGTTTAAAAATGGTAGTACCTACAACCGACATGGTTGAGGCACATTATTGTGTTGATCCCGAGTGGAAGCGAATTACGGGAGAAAAAACAATTGAATCATATAAAAAGAAAGGAAAGACTCCTTATTCAGAAAACCCCATTGAGGTTACTGATATTGTTCTTAAAAACTTAAAGCGATATATGACATCCGGTCCTGTGGTTTCTATGGTATGGCAGGGGATGCATGCGGTATCCGTAGTGCGTAAGTTAATCGGAAGTACAGAGCCACTCACTTCTGATGTGGGTACTATTCGTGGTGATTTTACTATCGATTCTTATGAAATCTCTGACATTGATGGGCGTGCGGTGAGAAACTTGATTCATGCATCGGGTAATACAAGCGATGCAGAAAAAGAAATTCCCTTATGGTTCAAGGATGATGAAGTACTCAATTATCGACTACTTCAAGAAGCAATTCTCTACGACGTCAATCTTGATGGAATAATGGAATAAGATAAAAGCTCGGGTCTAGACTCGAGCTTTTATACTCTCAGGATTACGGAAGAGCACGCTCCGCTGCTTTTCTTGCGCTGACTTCGCCGGCCCCCTGAGCGCTTCCCTTTATAACGTCCCACACGATCTCCCATAGGTAAGATGTTTCTTTCTCGCGCACCGCCTTTCTGCCCTCAAGAACTATTCTTGCAAGGTTGCCATTGTCAAAAATAAGTACAAGTCTTTGTTCGTGTCCAGCTTTTTCGATAGTCCAATTAAACCATCCAAGACTGCCATGTCGTGTGAGAAAAGTAATAGGTAGTGTGTAGCCCCTAAAATTAGCAAGTCTGCTTCTGAACGTCTCAACTTCTTGCGGCGTGCCTCGTACTTCTGCGCGACCATATACAAAAGTATGAATGTCTTCAGTATTTATAACATTGAGATTGGGAGTATTGGAGGTAAGGCGAAGCTTCGCAAAGACTTCGTCTTTTTTCGTTCCTGGCTGAATAGACTTCACAATTGATTCCAGCTCATCAGTGCTTTTAAATAAAGTGCTATTTACATCTTTCTTTCCAATAGGAATTCCGCAACCAGATGCTATGAATATAAAAAAAAGTATGGCATATCGTTGTGTGTTCATGAGAGATGTCTCTCCCTTTCATACTCCTCCTTTTAAATTATGAAAAGATACTGCCTAAAGTTTAACGTATATTGGTCGGGGTATCCAGATTCGAACTGGAACTAAATCCACCCCATGGACTCGTGCTACCATTACACTATACCCCGGGTAATAAAAGTAGTTACGCGCGTGCTATTTTTCGTATACACTTAACACACGCAAGAACTCGTGTTCCGTCGGTTAGGCTCGTCTTCTGAAGATTTGGATATTTTCTCTTTCGTGAGGTTGGGTTATAATGACCGCGAAGGAGCACTCGTGTGCCTCCCATTATTGATCCTTTGTCACAAATTGCGCATTGCTTCATAATAGTACAATAAACGTTTGGTAATAATGAGATTGTATGGTATTCGAGTATGTTCGTCAATTACAGCATGAATATTTCCATTTTTTTATTCGTTTTAATCATTTTTATTTTTTCGGCAATCATTCATGAGGTTTCTCATGGGGCAATGGCCTATTATTTGGGGGATCCGACTGCAAAAAATCTTGGAAGGCTTACTTTAAATCCGATTCCACACATTGATCCATTTGGTTCTATTGTATTGCCTCTTATTCTTCTTATTCCTGCACTTTTTGGATATCCCACGCTTGTATTCGGATGGGCAAAGCCTGTTCCATATGATCCGCGATTTCTAAAGAACCCACTTTTAGGCGCAGCGCTTATTGCAGGAGCGGGGCCATTTTCTAATTTATCCATTGCATTTCTACTTGGTACGCTTATAAAATTTGCTTCGCTTACACCCGCGCTTACGATGCTCTTCGGGTCAGTAGTATGGGTAAATATCGTACTTGGAATATTTAATTTAGTGCCCATTGCTCCACTTGATGGATCAAAAGTGTTCGTCGCGTTTCTCGGCTCACGCGCTCATGGCTTTATGAGATTTATGGAGCAGTATGGGATGGTCATATTAATAGTATTTATTGTATGGGGATTTGATTTCCTCGTGCCTATTATTTCATATCTTTTCAAGCTTTTTACGGGAATGTAGTTTGTAATTTGGATATTCCAAAAGCTATTAACCTGCATTAGTTGACGTATCAATGAGTGCTTGTTATTATTGTTTCTATATTTTTAGAGAGTAAGTAAATGCCAACATTTAATCAATTAATTAAACGAGGTGGACGAAAATCGATTAAAGGGAAAACAAAAGCCCCCGCTCTTCAACGCTATTTTAATGCTATTCAAAATAAGCCCATTATAGTACCATCTCCTTTTAAGCGAGGCGTATGTTTGAAGGTTTTTACCACAACCCCCAAGAAGCCAAACTCTGCACTTCGAAAAGTCGCTCGTGTTCGACTTACAAACGGAATGGATGTTACTGCATATATCCCGGGAGAGGGTCATAATCTCCAAGAGCACTCAGTTGTAATGGTTCGTGGTGGTCGCGTAAAAGACTTGCCGGGCGTGAGATACCATGTTGTTCGTGGAGTACTTGATACTGCGGGAGTTGAGGGTCGTAAACAACAGAGGAGCAAATACGGCGCAAAAGCAGCGAAAAAATAAATTTTTAAATCATGCGTAAGAAACGATCACATAAAAGAGATTACGAGCCAGATTACATACATGGCAGAATTGATATAGCTCGCTTTATTAATTACCTCATGAAAGATGGTAAGCGCTCTACTGCTGAACGAGTTTTTTACGACGCACTTGAGGTATTAAAAAACGATAAGAAAGATCCTATTGCGATATTTGATAAGGCAATGGAAAACGTAACTCCAATGGTGGAGGTCGCTTCAAAACGTGTAGGAGGTGCAAATTACCAAGTGCCTCGGTCAGTTCGTCCAGAAAGAAAGTTTATATTAGCAGCGCGATGGCTTACTCAAGCCGCTCGTGCGAAGAAAGGAAAGCCAATGGCGAAAAGGCTTGCCGAGGAGCTTGTGGCAGCTGCAAATGGAGAAGGTTCTGCGTATAAAAAGAAGCAGGATACTCACAGGATGGCTGAAGCAAACCGAGCATTCGCTCATTTTTCGTGGTAGGTTGAGAAGCATATGGCGCGTCTTTATTCAATAGAAAAAGTAAGGGATATTGGAATTATTGCTCACATTGATGCAGGTAAAACAACTGTATCTGAGCGTGTTCTTTTTTACACGGGTATCTCTCATAAAATAGGCGAAGTTCATGAAGGAGATACTATTATGGACTGGATGGAACAGGAGCGCGAACGAGGCATTACTATTACTGCTGCCGCAACAACCTGTTTCTGGACTCCAACTTATGCAAAAGATCGTGATGTAGTAAGATCTGGAGTTCAGCATCCTTTGCAATATAGAATTAATCTTATCGATACTCCAGGACACATCGATTTTACTGTCGAAGTGAAGCGATCTCTGCGTGTGCTTGATGGCGCGGTCGTTGTATTCGATGGCGTGGCAGGTGTTGAACCGCAATCAGAAACAAACTGGAGATATGCGGATGAATATAATGTGCCACGACTTTGTTTTATTAATAAACTCGACCGACTTGGAGCCAACTTTGAGGCCGATGTAAAGTCTATTAGAGAGCGTCTTAATCCAAATGCGATTCCTGTCCAGATTCCAATAGGCATCGAAAGTACATTCGAAGGAGTTATCGATTTACTGCGGATGAAAGCGTTTCGTTCCGAAGGCGAAAGGGGAGAAAAAATCATAGAGGGAGAAATTCCAGAGAATCTTAGGGCAGATGCCGAAAAATATCGCAAAGAACTCATAGAGAAGATCGCCGAGCAGGATAATGCACTTATGGAAGACTATTTAGAAGGCAAAGAAATTCCTCTTGATACATTAAAGAGAGTATTGCGTGCCGCATCTATTAAAACTGCAATTATTCCTATTTTCTGTGGATCTGCGCTCAAAAATAAGGGTGTGCAACTTTTGCTCGATGGAGTTATTGATTATTTGCCATCGCCCATTGATGTGCCTCCCACAAAAGGTACGGACTTAAAAACCGGAGCAGAGCTTGTTCGATACCCGAAGGACGATGAAAAGCTTTCTGCGCTTGCATTTAAAATTGCCGCAGATCCTTTTGTGGGTCTACTCTCTTTCGTGCGTGTGTATTCGGGTATATTAAAGAAAGGAAGCTATATTTTAAATTCCACAAAGGATTTTAAAGAAAGAATAGGTCGTATCGTTCGGATTCATGCTGACAAAAGAGAGGAAATCGATGAAATTTCTGCAGGCGATATTGGCGCAATTGTGGGGCTTAAAAATACCACAACAGGGGATACTATTTGTGATCCTGAAAATCCAATTATTCTTGAGAAGATTAAATTTCCCGAGCCTGTTATTTCAGTTCGTATTGAGCCAGAAACAAAAGATGACCAAGAAAAGATGGGTCTTGCGCTTCGTCGTTTGGCAGAAGAAGATCCAACATTTAGAGTTGGTGGAGATCCGGAAACAGGAGAAACAATTATTTCCGGCATGGGAGAGCTTCATTTGGAAATTATTGTTGACAGGATGAAGCGAGAATTTTCCGTTAAGAGTAATGTGGGCCGTCCTCAAGTTGCTTACAAAGAAACAATTCTTGGTGAGGCAGAGGCAGAGGGTAAGTATATTAAGCAGTCTGGTGGTCGAGGGCAGTATGGGCATGTGTGGCTTAAAATTCGGCCCCTAAAGAGAGGGGAGGGATTTGTCTTCGTTGACGCAATCAAGGGAGGTGTTATTCCTCGTGAATATATACCTGCGGTTGAAAAGGGTGTAAAAGAGGCACTTACGCGAGGTGTGCTCGCCGGATTTTTGCTTATTGATATAGAAGTAACACTCTTCGATGGATCGTATCATGAAGTTGATTCATCTGAGGCGGCATTTAAGATTGCAGGCTCTCTTGCTTTTAGGGAAGCAGTGAAAGGCGCAAGGCCTGTGATCCTTGAGCCAATTATGAAAACTCAAGTTATTGCTCCGGGTCAATTTATTGGAGATGTAACAGGTGATATCTCAAGTAAGCGCGGAAAGATAGAGAATATTACCGATCGAGGTGATCTTAAGGTAGTGGACTCAATGATCCCTTTATCTGAAATGTTTGGATACGCAACAAAATTGCGCTCTATGACCCAAGGAAGAGGTAGTTTTACGATGGAGTTTGATCATTATGATCCTGCGTCGCAGAATATTGCTCAATTAATTATAGAAGGAAAGAAGTAAGACGATCTTCATATTGACACATCCTCTTGCTTATTGTAACTTTTATAAGTTATTCAAAAACGTTTTAATTTTAAAAAGTCGCATTATTTTAACTAAAAAATTCTAAAAAAATACTACTATGGCTGAAAAAGCAAAATTTGAGAGGACTAAGCCTCACTTAAACGTCGGAACTATTGGTCACGTTGATCACGGGAAGACTACTCTTACTGCGTCAATTACTCACGTGCAGTTTTTACTTGGTCTCGCTCAAAAAGAAGAGTCTGTGGATCAAATTGATAACGCTCCAGAAGAAAAAGCGCGAGGTATTACTATTGCGCTCCATCACTCTGAATATGAATCAGAAAAAAGGCATTACGCTCATATCGATGCTCCTGGGCATGCTGATTATATTAAGAATATGATCACTGGTGCTGCACAGATGGATGGCGCGATTCTTGTAGTTTCTGCTGCCGATGGTCCTATGCCTCAAACTCGTGAACATATTTTACTTGCACGCCAAGTAGGTGTGCCTGCGATTATCGTGTTCTTGAATAAAGTTGATCAAGTAACTGACCCCGAGCTTATTGATCTCGTGGAGGCAGAGGTTCGTGAACTTTTGAAGAAATATGAGTTTCCAGGTGATACAACTCCCATTATTCGAGGATCTGCATTAAAGGCGCTTGAAGCAAAAACTAAAGACGATGTCGCTATTAAGCCAATTGTTGAACTCATGAAAGCACTCGATGAATACATTAAGGATCCAGTACGTGAGACTGACAAACCATTCCTTATGCCTATCGAAGATATCTTTAGTATTGAGGGTCGTGGAACTGTTGTAACTGGTAAGGCAGAGCGTGGAATTATTAAAGTAAACGAAGAAATTGAGATTATTGGTATTAAACCAACCCAAAAGAGCGTTGTGACTGGCATTGAAATGTTTAATAAGCTCTTAAGCGAAGGTCAGGCAGGTGATAACGTTGGCATTCTTCTTCGTGGTTTAAAGAAAGAAGACGTGGAGCGTGGTCAGGTTATCGCAAAGCCGGGAAGCGTTACACCTCATACAGAGTTTGAAGGTGAAGTATATATTTTAAGCAAAGAGGAAGGTGGGCGGCATACTCCATTCTTCGCAGGATACAAACCACAATTCTATATCAGAACTACTGACGTGACTGGAGAGGTTACTTTGCCTCAAGGAACCGAAATGGTTATGCCTGGAGATACTATTAAATTTGTAGTAAAGCTTATTGCTCCTATCGCACTCGAAGAAAAACAAAGATTTGCTATTCGAGAAGGTGGTAAAACTGTAGGTGCGGGAGTCGTTACTAAGATCATCAAATAATTGTCCGTAAGTTATACGACGAATTCACATGTTAAAAAAACAGGAAGAGGCGATAAAACTTAAAATACGATTAAAAATTAGGGCATATGACAGCAAGTTGATCGATAATTCTTGCAGGCAGATTATCGAAACCGCCGAACGTCATGATGCGCGTGTATTGGGACCAATTCCTTTGCCTACTGAGATTCGTCGTTATACAGTAAATCGTTCAACGTTCGTACACAAGGACTCAAGAGAACAGTTTGAAATTCGTGTGCATAAGCGGCTTATCGATATCCTTGATCCCAAGGAAAAGCTTGTCGAATCACTCTCACAATTAAACTTACCAGCAGGGGTTGATATTGATATAAAAATTGGATAGAATAGGAGCACTGACAGATTGGCCGTCCCGATCTGAAGATGGACGGCTTTTCTGTTAAATAAACCTAGACCATAATCATGGCATTCATATTAGGAAAAAAAATTAAAATGACTCAGATTTGGAAGGATGGCAAAATCGTTCCAGTAACTGAAATCGAAGCACGGCCTAATGTGATTACTTTAATTCGAAAGAAAGATAAGGATGGTTATAATGCTATTCAAGTCTCGTTAGGAAAAACTCGGCGTGAAACTCGAGTGGGTGAAAAAGAAACATATGAAATTGGGAAGACTCTTGAAGTTACCGTATTCAAAGAAGGCGATACTGTCTCGATAAGCGGACTTTCAAAGGGACGTGGTTTTCAGGGCGTTGTGAAGCGTCATGGCTTCAGTGGGGGTCCCAAGACTCGTGGACAGAAAAATAGGCATCGTGCGCCAGGCTCGATTGGTAATACATCTCCTCAGAGGGTTATTCCTGGACGACGTATGGCAGGACACATGGGCAATGCTCGAGTTACTGTTGAGGGTCTTAGAGTTGTGAGTGTTGATAAAGATAAAAATAAAATCTTAGTTCGAGGCGCGGTGCCAGGATATAGGGGAACTCTTTTAGAAGTTAAAACAGTATAAATAGCACCATGAAAGCTCCATTGCATGACAAAAGCGGTAAAGTAACAGGCGAAGTCCAGCTCCCTATTCGTGTATTCAGTCGTGAATGGAATCCTGATCTTGTGCATCAGGCGCTTCGAGCTCAGGAGGCAGGAAGGCGTAAGGTTCGTGCGCATACCAAAGATCGTGGAGACGTGCGTGGTGGTGGCAAAAAGCCATGGGCACAGAAGCATACTGGTCGCGCTCGTCACGGATCTATTCGTTCTCCAATTTGGAAGGGTGGTGGAGTTGTATTTGGGCCACGAAAAAACAGAAATTTTGAACAAAAGATTAATAAAAAAATGCGTCAGGCAGCGCTTTTCTCGCTTCTTTCAAAGCAGTTGCATGATGGTGTATTAAAAATAGTGGATTCACTAGAGCTTAATACTTTAAAAACTAAAGATGTAATACGTGAACTCGCGGCATTCCTTAACGAAGGAACAGTGAGTACCTTGATTGTGCCGAATATTACGAATAAAACTATTTATAAAAGTGCTGCCAATATCAAAAAGACAAAAGCAGTTGACCCGCGTTCTTTGAACGTATATGACCTTTTGAGATTTAAGCAAATTTTACTTGATCAGAAAGCAATAGAGGTTATAGACGGATATTATAAAAAGTTGAACGCGCGAAAATCGTAGACTCCTATTATGAGTATTTTAGATAAATTTAAAAAAACATCTTCCGAGCCTACCAAAGAAGTAAAGCAAGAAGAGCAAAAAAAGGAGGAAAAACCTTATACTGCACGAGGTCTTAATTTTTCTATTCTAAAAAAACCATGGATTACTGAGAAATCAGTTACTATGAGTCGGGAAGGAAAATATATGTTTCTTGTTCCTCTTCGATCATCTTCTTTTGAAATTAAAAAAGCGGCAGAGGCTCTTTATAATGTGAAGGTCGTTTCAGTGAATATTGTAAACATTAAAGAAAAAAAGCGACGTCTTGGCCGAACAATGGGAACAATTCCTGGATATAGAAAGGCAATTTTAAAATTACAAAAGGGTCAAAGTATTGATATTTTACCTCGATAAATGTAGTTTCTATATAGTATGAAATCGTATAATCCTACAACTCCCGGACGACGCCATATGACTTCTGTTGATTACAGCGGTCTTTCTCGTGTAAGGCCATGGAAAGCCCTTACTAAGAATATTAGATACTCTGCCGGCAGAAATAATCAGGGTCGTGTTTCTGTGCGACACCAAGGTGGTGCCAATAAGAAATTGTATCGAATTATTGATTTGGGAGAAGAAAAGCTTGGCATGACTGCGCGGGTGGAAACTTTGGAGTACGATCCCTATAGGACTGCATTTATTGCAAGAGTTGTCTATACCGATGGAGAGAGGCGTTATATTCTCGCCCCCCAGGGATTAAAGCAGGGAGATACTATTCAATATGGTGAATCAACCTCTATTAATCCAGGCAATAGAATGATGTTGAAGAATATTCCTATTGGTTATAAGGTATACAGTGTTGAAGTTCATAAGGGAAAAGGAGGTCAGTTTGCTCGTTCAGCAGGATCATGGGCAGAGGTTCTTGCGCACGAGAATGGTTACACAAACATGAAGCTTTCTTCTGGTGCAGTTCGTAGGGTTATATGGGAGAATTTTGCTTCTATTGGACAAGTTTCAAATCCTGAACATAATTTAGTGGTTATTGGAAAGGCAGGCCGTTCTCGATGGCTTGGTATCCGTCCAACTGTTCGGGGATCTGTAATGAATCCGGTGGATCATCCTTATGGTGGTGGTGAAGGGCGAACTCAAAGAGGTACTCGTAAGCCAAAAACATTGTGGGGCAAAGTCACGGGAGGAAGAAAGACCCGCAATAAAAAAAAGTGGTCGAATAAATTTATTATACAAAGGAGGAAATAATTATCATGACAAGAAGCTCTAAAAAAGGCCCATATATCGATGGACGGTTGCTTGAAAAAATTTCCAAGCTAAAAGTAGGTGACCAGACGGTTATAAAAACATGGTCACGTTCATCCGAAATTGCTCCAGAAATGGTGGGGTTTATTTTTGGCATCCATAATGGAAAGAATTTTATTGAAGTAAGGGTCGTGGAGGATATGGTGGGTCATCGCCTTGGAGAATTCGCTCCTTCTCGTAAATTTGTTCGCCACGGAGGTAAGATGCAGAGAGATATAGAAAAGAGCGCTGAAGCTCCAAAGACTCCCGAGAAACCAGCTCAAGGCAAATAATTTTTTAAACCACTTACATGACTAAAGAGACAGTGCAACTTAATTATCTGAAGATAGCTCCCCGCAAGGTGCGCCTTATAGCTCGTCTCTTGAGAAATTTGCCATTAAACGAAGCAGAAGCGCAGCTTGTGTTACTTCCGCAGCGTGCTGCCGCTGCGTTGCTTAAGTTTGTTCGCGCTGCTCATGCGAATATAAAAAATAATCATCACAAAGATCCGGAAACTTTTTATGTTGAAAGTATTCAGGTTGATGAGGGCCCAATGCTAAAAAGAATGATGCCTCGAGCACGTGGAAGAGGAATGGCAATTCATAAAAAATTAAGCCATGTTACTATGGTTCTTGCTGAAAAAGAAGGGCAAGCGAAGCCTCGTTTCAAAATTCAAAGAACTCCCAAGCTTGTGAAGCAGAAAGAAGGAATAGATGCTGACAAAAAGAAAACATTTGATGATAAAGAGAATGTGGACGAAAAAAAGAAGGGGAGGGAGCCAAGATTAGTCAATCGTATTTTTAGGAGAAAGTCTGTATAATAGGAAGTTATATACCATGGGTCACAAAATTAGACCAACCGCTATAAGGATAGGAATCATAGAGAACTGGCATTCACGAGGGATGAGTAAGAAGGGAATGATTTCTCGTTTGGAACAAGACGAGCTTATTCGCGGCGTTATAAAGAAACGTATTGGTCAGGCAGGAATAGATAAGATTGATATCGAACGCACTAATAATGTGTGTCGCGTAGTGATCCATGCAGCGCGCCCCGGACTTATTATTGGCAGAGGAGGAAAAGGTATCGAGGAACTCCATGCGTTTCTTGTGAAGCAACTTGAAAAGCTCGAAAGAAAAAAGCTCACACGCAACACTACTATTAAAAAGGAAAAATTAAATCTTGCGATTAGCGTTGAAGAACTCAAGAAAAACGATGTTTCCGCAATGGTAATTGCTCAGAGCATCGCATCTGATTTGGAGCGTCGCACCTCTACTCGTCAGGCAATGAGAAAATATCTTGATACTATTATGCAGTACAGGGAAGTACGGGGAGCAAAACTTCTTCTTTCGGGTCGTCTCGATGGAGCAGAAATTGCAAGAAATGCTCGTCTTATGAAAGGAGTACTCCCATTGCAGACACTTCGAGCACGTATTGATTACGGCGAAGCAACTGCATTCACTATTTATGGAACTGTGGGTATTAAAGTATGGATTTACAAAGGTGAAGTATTTATTGAGAAATAAAAACCATGCTTGTACCTAAAAAAGTAAAACACAGGAAATGGCAAAAAGGCCGTTCAAAAACAAGGACTACTGAGACTCGAGGAACTAAGCTTGCGTTTGGAAGCTATGGTCTTCAGGCATTAAGTGGTGCGTGGATGAATTCACGTCAGATTGAGTCTGCAAGACGCACGATCACGAACTATCTGAAGCGTGAGGGTAAGATTTGGATACGAGTGTTTCCAGATAAACCAATCACCACACGACCCCCTGAGGTTACTATGGGAGGTGGAAAGGGCGCAGTTGACCATTACGTGTTTCCCATAAAGCCAGGAAGAGTGATGTTCGAGGTTGATGGTGTTTCAAAGGAGATTGCGCGAGAAGCATTAAGGCTTGCAAGCTATAAGCTTCCTGTAACGACACGTATTATTAGTAGTGAGTAATTGATTTTTGTGATTTTTTATTGTATTATATGAAAGTTTTATGAAATCAAAAGAGATTCAACAATTAAGAGGAAAGACTCCTGAAGCAATGCGCGATGATATTAACGCCTATCGCGAGAAGTTAAGGTCTCTTAAATTCGATCTTTTTAATGGCAAAGTAAAGAATGTGCGAGAAATTCGAGAAACTCGGAAGACTATCGCTCGACTTTTCACTTTTATTAATGAGAAGAAAACAAGCTAATACCATGAGAAGACTTACTGGCGTTATTGTTTCAGATAAGATGAAGAAAACTCGTGTGGTTGAAGTGACTCACATGAAGAAGCATCCAAAGTATCTTCGTTATTATAAGGTTTCACAGAGGTTTAAGGCTCATGATGAAAACGAGGAATATAAAATGAATGACTCAGTGGTAATCGAAGAAACTCGGCCAATGAGCAAAGAGAAGCGTTGGAAAATTATTGAGAAAGCATAAGTATCCACTACCATGATCCAAGAAAGAGCAATATTAAAAGTTGCAGATAATTCAGGAGCGAAGACTATTCGTTGTTTTCGAGTACTTGGAGGTTCTCGTAAAAAGTTTGCTCAAGTTGGGGATATCATCATTGCTTCAGTGCAGGTTGCTGAGCCTCGTAAGGCAGTAAAGAAAAAAGATGTTGTTAAAGCTGTTATTGTGCGTCAGAGAAACAATATTCGTCGTCCCGATGGTTCTTATGTGAGATTTAATGAAAATTCAGCAGTGCTTATTGACGAAAAGAAAGAGCCTCGCGCAACTCGTATCTTTGGTCCGATCCCGAGAGAGATTAAGGATTTTGGATTTGAAAAGATTTTTACTCTTGCGGAGGAAATAGTCTAAATAATATCTACATGAGAATAAAAAAGAACGATACAATCCAAATTATGAGCGGAAAGGATCAGGGTAAATCTGGGAAGGTTCTTAAAGTTTTTCCCGATCAAGGCAGGGTATTGGTTGATGGACTGAATATGGTAAAAAAACATGTTCGTCCTCGTAAGCAAGGACAGAAAGGAGAAGTTATTTCTATTCCTCGCCCACTTAATGTTTCCAATGTGCTTCTTATGTGTTCTTCGTGCGGTCGAGGTGTACGTATAGGAGTTCGAGAAGAGTCGGGAACTAAAATTAGATTTTGCAGAAAATGCCAAAAAACACTGTAAATATATTTAAAAAGCCTCGTGTCTTGAAGGTGGTCGTTAATATAGGCTTAGGGAGAATGAGTCAAGTGCCTCAGTTTGAAGAGAAGATGTTGCCTGAGGTTATGAAGGAACTCGCTTCTATTACAGGACAATATCCTAAGACTAATGCTGCAAGGAAATCCATTGCTGGTTTTAAAATAAGAACTGGGCAAGTTATAGGTCTCATGGTGACATTGCGCGGCAAGCGTTCTCGTGACTTTTTAGGACGTCTTATTAATTTAGTATTGCCCCGTATTAAAGATTTTCGCGGGTTGTCTCTGAAGAATATTGATAGTCATGGGAATTTAAATATTGGTCTCAAGGAGCAATTAGTATTCCCAGAGATTAGTCCGGAATTTTCAAAAGTTAACTTCGGTCTTGAAATCACGATTGTTACAAGTGCAAAGGATCAAAGTGAAGCAGTGGAGTTTTATAGGTCGCTTAGAATTCCACTTAGGAAATAACTCTTATTGTATTTGTATCTAAATTAGTATAGATTTATCTAATTATATGCCAAAAGCCTCAGTAATTGCCCGATCTAAAAAGAAGCCAAAGTTTAGTTCTCGTATCGTGTTTCGATGTTTTCGTTGTGGACGCAAGCGTGGATATATAAGAGATTTTGGTCTTTGTAGGATTTGTTTCCGTGAAATGGCAAGTCGTGGAGAGATTCCAGGCGTTACAAAAGCTTCGTGGTAACTATTATGTATACTGATTTACTTACAAAAGTTAAAAATGCAGCAGCTTTGAATAAAAACAAGGTCATCATTTCTTTTTCAAAGATGGATATGGCGATTGCAGAAATTCTTGTGAAAAGAGGATTTTTGAAAGAAGCAGAGAAAAAAGGAAGGAGTAAAAAATATATTGAAATGAAGCTTGGCCCCTCGATCCGTGGAGTGCGAATCTTGAGTAGTCCATCACGTCATCTCTATTCTTCTTTTAAGACATTGCGTCCAGTAAAGAGTGGTTATGGCATTGGTGTGATATCAACTTCTCGTGGAATTATGACGACTGAGGATGCTCGCAAGCAAAAGATAGGAGGTGAATTATTGTTTGAGGTATGGTAAATACTATTACATCATGAGCAGATTAGGAAAAAAGCCAATTAAGATACTTGAGGGAGTAAATGTGGAAGTGGGAAATGGAGATGTGAAAGTAACCGGAAAGCTCGGTTCTTTAACACTATCTATATTAGAAGATATCGATGTAAGGGTAGACAAGGATAAGAACGATATCGTGGTTAGTACCGAAAAACATTACAAACAGGCTCGTGCAAATTGGGGAACAATGAGGTCTTTATTAAATCAGTCAGTATTGGGAGTTGCGCAAGGTTTTGCAAAGACTCTTGAGCTCGTGGGTGTTGGATATCGTGCGTCAATTGAAGGCAGGGTTCTTGTGTTAAATATTGGCTTTACTCATCAGGTTCGATTTAATATCCCAGAAGGTATCACTATTATAGTAGAAAAAACTCTTATAAAAATTTCAGGTATCAATAAACATTTAGTCGGTCAAGTTGCTTCGAGTATTAAGAAATTAAAGAAGCCAGATCCATATCAAGGTAAGGGTATTCGCTACCAAGGCGAAGTGATTATAAAGAAAGCGGGAAAGAAAGCAGTGGGTGCGGGAGCAAAATAATACATATCCATGAAACAAGTTATCTATAACAATATTCAAAAGATGCGACGTGCGCGAAGAACTCGAGCGAAGCTTTTTGGCACTCTTCTTAGACCTCGGCTTTCAATTTTTAGAAGCAATATTCATACGTATGCTCAGTGTATTGATGACGCAGAGGGAAAGACAGTTTTATCTCTTTCTACAAAGCAATTAAAAGGCGAGAAGGAGAAAACTCCTATAGAAAAAGCTCAGGTATTGGGAGAGTCTCTTGGTAAACAAGCTCTTGAGAAGGGAATTAAGGTAGTTGTTTTTGATCGTGGTAGTTACCGATTTCATGGTCGTGTAAAAGCAGTTGCAGACGGCGTAATAAAAGCAGGGGTAAAGATATAATCATATGAGAAATTTTAATAGACAAATGCATAAGAAGAGCGACTATGACGAAAAAGTTCTTGATCTTCGAAGAGTTACTCGCGTGGTTGCGGGAGGAAAGCGTTTTCGTTTTCGTGCAACTGTGGTTTTGGGCAATCGTAGAGGTGAAGTAGGAGTGGGAATTGCAAAGGGTGCTGACGTTGCGGAGTCTATTTCGAAAGCAAAGCATGATGCAATGAAAAATCTCATAAAGGTGAATTTAAAAGATAGCCGCACTATCTTCCACGAAGTTGAAGCAAAATTTAGAGCTGCGAAAATTCGCTTAAAGCCTGCAGTGACTGGGCATGGTCTTATTGCAGGAGGCGCGGTGCGTGCCGTTGTTTCTCTTGCGGGAATCAAGGACGTAACTGCAAAGTGTCTCGGCCGCACTACCAATAAACTCACGAATGCACTTGCGACAGTGGAAGCATTAAAAAAGTTTAATTCAGAGAGGATTAAATAATCACTATGCAACTTCATGAATTACAATTAAATAACCCACTGAAGCGTCGAATTCGTATTGGTCGTGGTGGAAAGCGTGGTAATTATTCTGGTCGTGGTTTAAAGGGTCAGAAATCTCGTTCGGGTCGAAATATGAGGCCCGCAGAACGCGATCTTATTATTCGTATTCCTAAACTTCGAGGCTATAACAATCACTCAATTAAAGAGAAGCCAATTCATATTAATATAAACGATCTTTCTCGTATTAAGGGACAATATGAAATTATTGATAAGGATGTGCTTGTAAAAGAGGGATTAGTAAGAGCGACTGCTCATGCTATTAAAGTACTTAGCGATGGTGAAATTACAAAATCTTTTCAATGCAAAGGCATGGCATTTTCTAAAAGTGCAAAAACAAAAATTGAAGCCGCCGGCGGAAAAGTGTTAGAATAAACTAATCAATAATATTATATGACTCGATGGTTCTCTATTTTCAAAATCCCCGATCTGCGCAGAAAGTTGTTTATTGTCGGAGGTATACTTGTAGTCTCTCGATTACTTGCAAGTATTCCTATCCCCAATATAGATATTACCCAACTGAGAGCCTTTCTTGAGTCAAGTCAATTACTTGGTTTCTTAAACCTTTTATCGGGAAGTACGCTTGAAAATTTCTCTATCGCTATGCTTGGTGTTGGTCCCTACATTACTGCAACTATTATTATGCAGCTTCTTACGATGATTTTTCCTCGATTAAAGGAACTCTATTATGAAGAAGGAGAAGCAGGGCGGCGTCGTTTTAATAGGCTTTCACGCTTCATCACGGTTCCTCTTTCTGCAATTCAGGCATATGGACTTTTGAATTTACTTACTGCGCAAGGTGTTATCCCTCGTCTTTCTCTGAGTGTTCTTCTGTGGGATGTGGTTATTATTACTGCAGGCTCGATGCTTCTTCTGTGGCTTGGTGATCTCATTACTGAGCAAAAAATAGGCAATGGAATTTCTTTTCTCATCTTTGCGGGTATTGTCTCTGGTGTCCCTTCATTTATACAACAAACCATTGCATCATATTCGCCTCAGAACTTACCCGTTTATATTGCATTCATTATCCTCGCAGTACTTGTGATTGCGGGAGTTATATTTATTACAGAAGGTGAACGTAAGGTGCCCGTTTCTTATGCAAAGCGTGTGCGAGGCATGAAGCTTTATGGAGGTGCGTCAAGCTATTTACCTCTCCGAGTAAATCAAGCAGGAGTTATTCCTATTATCTTTGCAATTTCCTTATTGCTCTTTCCTCAGTTTGCGGCTCAAATTCTTGCAATCTTTTCTCCTGATTTATCTTTGCGGATGACTAATTTCGTGAACAGTGTCCTTGGGAATCAACTTATTTATGGTTTTATCTACTTCTTCCTTGTATTTGTGTTTACATATTTTTATACCGCAGTTGTATTCGATCCTCAGGAAATATCAAAAAATCTCCAGCGAAGTGGAGGATTTATTTTGGGCATTAGGCCCGGAGAACCCACGGGGCAATTTTTGCAAAAAATTATAAGCAGGACAACATTATTTGGAGCGATATTTTTGGGTATCATTGCGATACTTCCGATATTTACTCAATATCTTACCGGCGTTTCCACGCTCACTCTTGGAGGCACTGCACTTTTAATCGTGGTTTCTGTTGCGCTCGAAATTCGCAACCAAATCGAGTCTCAGTTAGCAATTAGGAATTATTAAAAAAAAGAACCCCGACCAAAAAAGATCGGGGTTTAAGCGAGACAGGCTCACTCACGTCCTCACTTAGGACAAGGGAACTGTCGTCCGCTTGTGGGGAACGGCTCCAAAGAGAAGACATTTTCTTCATCGCTTTTTAAGAGCGATACTGCACGCGTCTCTCTTTGGGGCCGTTTTTTAAAGCGAGAGGGGATGCTACACTGGGATGATCTTCGAGTAGAAAATCGGCAGTCTCGTCGCATCCCCTCGTGTTTTTAGCTCTATGAAAAAGCTATTTTTATTATATATTAAATTATTAGTTTGTCAAGTACTTATAGAAACGATATTTGGAAACTTATCTTTCTCGCTATATAATAATTTTATATGAAAGCAGTGATACTCTATGGGCCTCCGGGGGGAGGCAAGGGGACTCAAGCGAATCTCTTATCGCGGCTTTCAGGCTTTGTACATTTTGATACGGGGCAATATATTGAGGAACTACTTCTTGATCCTATATCGGAGAAAGATTCAATTCTCGAGCGCGAAAAGAAATTATTCGACGAAGGGAAATTATGTACGCCTTCGTGGGTACTCGACATTGTAAAGAAAAAAGTTGCAGTATTTCATAAAGCAGGTCTTAGTGTCGTATTTAGTGGTTCTCCTCGCACGCTATACGAAGCATTTGGGGACGATGCCACGGAAGGCCTAATTCCATTTCTTGGTAGGCTTTATAAACAAGAGGGTATTTTTATATTTGTGCTCAAGGTTCGTCCAGAAACTACGTTAGCGCGCAATAGTAGTCGTTTTGTGTGCTCTCTCTGTGGCCAACCCATCTTATATTCTGGTATTGAGCTATCTCAATGTCCGTTTTGTGGAAGCGTGCTTCGAAAAAGAAGCCTTGATAAGCCTGAAATTATCAAGGAAAGACTTATCGAATACGCGAATCGTACAGAACCAATATTCACTAAGCTCAAAGAAGGCAATTACGATATTTATGAGATTAATGGCGAACCGATGCCTCAGGTGGTATTTAATGAGATACGTGCGTATCTTGACATTGTCGCAAAAGAAAATAAATGAGTATTGAACTTAAGTCAAAAGAAGAAATAGAAGTAATGCGTGAAGGCGGTGCAATACTCAGAAAAGTTCTCGAGGAGCTTAAAAGTCTTATAAAAGAAGGGATGAGACTTAATTCACTCGATGATTGTGCGCGTGAAAGAATAAAAGAACTTGGGGCAGTACCTGCGTTTTTGGGATACAAGCCTTATGGAGCAGAAAAAGCTTTTTCAAAATCTGTATGCCTCTCTCTTAATCAGGTTGTTGTTCATGGAGTTCCTTCGGAGCGAGTACTTCAGAAGGGCGATGTTCTTAAAATCGATCTCGGTGTTCTTTATAAGGGATTTTATACCGATGCAGCGATTACCGTAGGCGTAGGTAGGGTAAGCTCTCGCATTAACTCGCTTCTTCAAGTAACAGAGACCGCGCTTCAGAAGGGAATTGCAGAAATTGCTCCAAATAAGCGGCTTGGGGATATTGGATTTGCTATTCAATCATACGTGGAGAATATGGGGTTTAAGGTAATTCGTGGGCTCACGGGCCATGGCATAGGGCATCATTTACATGAAGAGCCTACTGTTGAAAACCATGGAAAAGAAGGGAAGGGAGTGATTTTAAAAGAAGGAATGGTTCTTGCGATTGAGCCTATGACAAGTGAGAGCACGACAACAGTTATTCAAGATAAGGATGATAGTTATATTACGTCTGACAAAAGCATTTCAGCTCATTTTGAAGACACTGTGGCAGTAACTTCTCGTGGGTACACGATACTGACGCGGTAGGATTTTGTTTTTTGTAATCCAAAAAAGGAGGGAAAGGTGACGCGCGAAGAAATTGTAGAAATTTTTAGAAATGAACACGTTAATGAAGAGATCATTGAAGCTATGTGGGAGCCGCCACTCGGTGCAGATGATCTTAAAGATTTTTCTTGGCGCGAGATTCGATTTATGGCAATGGTAGCTACAAAGTTTACTTATGATGAACTGGCAGATCTTGCAGAATTCTTGCTTGAGGATGATGAAGATTAGGGCAAGAAAGCGTTCCGATTTATCGGAACGCTTTTTAATAAGAGATTTTAGTTGTATATTTGACTCCTATAACTTATAAATAAATATTGATGTTCCAGCTTTTGTAAATGGATTATATGCGTCCTTGAGCCATAAATATTCATCGTTTGCACTTCGTTTTTCATCATACATAAGTTTTCCTCGAGAAAGCTGAAGAGTGTTTGCTGATACTGCAAGCCATTCGATGCCATAATCCTTAGGATTCCCTTTGCTTGATTGCCACTGTTCTGCGCCTTTACCGAGATAATAATAAATATCTCCCCCTCCAAAATAATCAACGGCAATACGATTAATATTATTTTTTTCCTTAAATTCCTTAAGACGTTTCAAATCTTGCCCCCAGTCAAAGTTGGAATCTGTAACATAGCGATATCCGTCGTTGCCTTTTCCTATCGTATTAAAGAACGAAAGAAAATAAGGTGTGGCAAGGAAAGTATTAAGCACATAAAGAAGGACAAGGGCTATGATGATGTATATCGCGGAACCACGTACTAATTTTTTCACCGAATGAGTAGTAAGAATATATATAAAAGGTAGTGTAGGAAGAATATGACGAACGCCAATATTTAAAGGACTTTTCATGCTAATGGTCCAATAAATAATAATGAATATGATCATACTAAACTCCGTAAAATGTGTAAGAAAATATTCACGTATTTTTATATGATTTCTTCGAATATTACTCGTTATTGTACGTAGTAAGACTGCGCCCAGAGCGGTGGTAATGAGGAGTAATGAAATAAGTTGTTCTTTTAATAAAAATACAATAGGGAAATAAGGCCATGATCCAGTTTTTGTGACATTTCCAAGGAAATAAATTGTGTTATATCCAGAACCTCTTTGAACTACCATAAGAAATCCTAGTAGATATTGAGAGTATGGCCGAAGGACGGGGTTTTGTGTGAAATGGATGGTAATTTCTGCGGGGCAGTGAAGTCTTTGTGAAAGAGGCATGGATATACGCGGATCGCATGTTGAGCCAGACTTATGAGGGCCACCTCCAAATGACTCCAATGTTGTCTTTGTATCGCTATACTGCTTCTCGATTGGATAGTGGAATGTTGTAATGAAATAGACGGGATAAATAAAAATAAATCCAACAAGAAATAGTGCACCAGTTTTTAATGCGTAGCTTAGATAATTGTGTGCGATAAAAAGTGTATATATTATCGCAAGAAGCAGGAAAATGGGAATTAGGATAATAAGGGAGAATTTAAGAAGTTGCGCAATTCCAAATGCGATGCCTGCATAAACAATATTCCTTGCTGAAGGATGTTGTAGAAAATGAATAAAGAAATACAACGCAATGACGACTCCGCACGTTGCTGCAAGATCGGTCGTGACATAATGTCCATGAGCAAGTACGGTAGGGGAAAATGCAAAAAGAGTCGTAGGCAGTAGCGCCCACCATGTGCCAAGAAGTTCCTTGCTCCACATATAGAGAAAAATTATTACAAAGAGCGTAAGAAGGATTGGCATGAGACGCGTCCACACAATAATCTGGTCGGCATTATTACCGGATTGATATAGAAATTCAGTGCCTATGTCCCATTGGCCGTTTATATCGTTCGTCCAATGAGTGCTTGCAAGAGGGAAGTTGGGTCTAATAAATAGAAGAGGGATTGCGGCGATCATTTTGAGAAGCGGCGGATGTTCCGGATTTAATCTGTAATCAAAATAACGAATATAAGAATAGCCCGCAGGAACATGAGGACGTTCATCAACGATTGCCGAATCAGTGAATGCCCCATAAAGCATTAAGGAAAATGAAGCAATAAGAATTGCGCAGAGAAGAAATATTGAATTTGGAATATGGAATTTAGAAATAAGTATTAGTATGTATAAAGTATAATGTATTAGGGGGCAATTACTTTTTGTATATATTATACATTATAATGTGCCCAATATTCTAAATATATTGCATTTATCCTCAATTGTTTTATAATGATTCAATCTATATGAATGATACTATTATCGATCACAAGGAAGCAGAGGAAGCCGAGGTTAGTGGGCCTATAGGCGCTGAGGCTTCGGTTGACCCAGAAATGCTCCAAGAGATGGTGAAGGCGGGTGTGTTTTATGGCAGAAAGAAGAGCAAAACGAATCCTCGCATGAAGCCTTATATTTTTACTGCTCGGAATGCGATGGAGATTATCGATCTCGGTCTTACCGCGGAAACTCTTCAGAGAGCAACTAAGTTTTTAAATGAACTTTTTGCTGCAAAGCCTCAAGCGCGAATCCTTATTGTGGGGACTGAACCGGGTGCACGAGAAGCGGTACATACACTTGCAGCGGCGTTTAAGTTTCCTTATGTAGTAGGGCGTTGGATTGGAGGGACGCTGACTAATTTCAAAACTATCACCGATCGTATCAATTATTTTAAATCTCTCAAGGCAAATAAGGCATCAGGTGGGCTTGAGAAATATACAAAGAAAGAACGACTTATGTTTGATCGTCAGATTGAACGAATGGATAGAATCTTTTCTGGCATTGAATCAATGACAGAGCTTCCCCAAGCGCTTCTTGTATTTAATGCAAAACTTCACGATGCAGCAGTTCGTGAGGCGCGTCTCCTTAAGATTCCTATTGTTGCGGTAGTTAATACGGACACGAACCCCCAAGGAATTGAGTTTCCGATTCCTGCAAATGATAGCGCGAAAACAAGTATTGCCTGGATTGCTTCGTATTTCGAGAAGAATATGGGAAAAGAGAAGATGGCGTAGTATAATAAAAGGTATACAATCAATCTATATAAAGGCGTATTATGACTGAGAAAATTCAAAAATTACGAGAACTTACAGGAGCCGGAGTAATGGATTGCAGAAATGCATTACTGGAAGCTCAGTCGGACTTTGATAAAGCGCTTCAGATTATTAAGCAAAAAGGTTTCACGAAAGCTGCAAAGCGGGCAGATCGAACAACGGGAGCAGGAGTATTAGAGGCATATGTCCATAACGACCGCGTAGGAGTTCTTCTTGAGCTTCGCTCGGAAACTGATTTCGTTGCTCGTTCGCCGGTATTCAAAGATCTAGCGCATAAGCTTGTAATGCAAATTGCAGCAATGGATCCTTCAAATATTGAGGAATTACTTAAACAGCCTTATATTAAAGATGAGTCTGAAACCATCGCGGAGGTAGTGAAGCATATGATTGGGAACGTAGGTGAGAATATTGAAATTGCTCGTTTCGCACGATACGAACTTTAGTAGTTCGTCTAAATAATATCTTTATGTACGATTTTATTCTCCAGATCATCTTTATGTTGAGCATAGGTATTGTTATTTATCTCATGGCTCTTGGGCTTCCTCGTGTAGGGAATGAAAAGGAACCAAAAATAATTAAAACCCTTGCGGATTTAACAAAGAGCATTCCTTTAGATAGAATTGATGCAGCCCTTAATAAGGTACTAGAGAAGGCACTACGGCGCTTTCGATTAATTATCTTAAGGGTTGATAATTGGGTGAATTCCTTCTTGGGGAAAGTGCGAAAAAGTAATACTACGGACGAAGACGATCAGTCAACGCTTTTTCGTAAATAGTGCTTAGAGTGGGCAGGTGGCAGAGCGGTCAAATGCACCAGACTGTAAATCTGGCGCCCATGTGGCTACGCAGGTTCGAATCCTGCCCTGCCCACCCTAGGTACTATTGTGCCACCTTAGCTCAGCGGCAGAGCAACTGTTTTGTAAACAGTAGGTCCTCGGTTCAAATCCGAGAGGTGGCTCACTTCTTCGTCTCGATAAATCGGGACTATGGAGCGCAAGCCCTCTTGTGAAGTGCCGATGTAGCTCAGTGGCAGAGCACGTTCTTGGTAAGAACGGGGTCGGGAGTTCAATCCTCCCCATCGGCTCAATAAAAAACCGCCTCGGCTTGTGGCCTTGGCGGTAAAGTGAAGCATCGTCGTTCTCGTCTTCAACAGGTCTTGCATCGCTTCACTTTATGAGAATGACGTGGTAGACATTCCTTGAGTCGCAATACTTTCAACTCTGGTAGTGTCTACCACGTCATGGAAGGTGGTGGTGCATAGCGAACACTTTCAGGAACGTTTTTGAGCAAATGTCTTCGTCGTTCGCTATGCGTGATTGAGGCCAAAGGAAGAATAGCCTTCTTGGGTCATGAACTTTAATAACTAAAGCATATTATTAACATAAAGTCAAGCATTGCCATTCTCGTTATTTTACTGTATTCTCTAGCAATATATGGCTTCTAAATATTCTGATCATATAATAAAAATGAAATGCGGCTCTTGTGGGAGAATTAATTATTATACTCGCAAGAATCGCAAATCAGTACAAAAAAAACTTGAACTTCAAAAGCATTGTGCGTGGTGTATGGAGCACACTACTCATAAAGAAGCAAAGAAATAAAAGACAAAGAGAGCCCGAGGCTCTCTTTGTGATTATGGACAAATAACGTATACTGTTGCTAGGAGAAAATCTACAAAAGGGGATATAGTTCAATGGCAGAATTCTGGTCTCCAAAACCAGCGATCAAGGTTCGAATCCTTGTGTCCCCGCCTTCGTCCGAAGAAGAGAAGCCTTGGCGAAGTCGGGGATCGTCTCGGCTTTGTCAAGGATTACGGCGGGCAAGCCCGCTTTGTATAAATAAAAATACCGCTTTGGCTTTTGGTCTTGGCGGTAAAGTAATGGACTATAATTTTTTTCGTTCCATTATACTTTACATATCGTACATAATACACGTTCGTTCTATATTCCAAATCCTAAATTCCCGCTACAATACCGGTGTATGTCGGATTCCGTAAAAGAAATCAAGACAAAGATTAATATAGCTGACTTTATCCGTAGTTATGTAACTCTCGCGGGTGCAGGTAAGCATTTTAAAGGATTGTGTCCATTCCATGCCGAAAAGACGCCTTCTTTTATTGTGTCGCCCGAACGGCAGTCGTGGCATTGCTTTGGGTGCGATATTGGAGGTGATGTATTTTCGTTTCTTATGAAGTACGAAAACATTGAATTTTATGAAGCCCTAAAAATTTTGGCTGAGAGAGCGGGAATTGAACTGCGACACACAAATCCAGAGAATTATCGGCAATTTGGAGTACTCTATGACATTATTAGAGATGCGGTCATTTATTACAAAAGTGAGCTTGAACGAAATACTTCTGCGATCAACTATCTTCATAGTCGCGGCCTTAAAGACGAGACAATAGAAGGGTTTGATCTTGGGGTTTCAGGAAGTGGCTATGATAATCTATTAAGACATCTTGTCGCTTTGAGATACGATATAAACGATGCTGTGCGTGCTGGGCTTATATATCGCAATGAGCGTGGACTTTTTCAGGATCGATTCAGAAATAGACTGATGTTTTCAATTTGCAATGGGTTTGGGAAGCCTGTCGCTTTTACTGCACGCATTCTACCTGCATTTGATAATGGAGAAGTGGGTAAGTACATTAATAGCCCGGAAACTCCACTGTTTATAAAATCAAAATTCTTCTATGGCCTTAATAAGTCAAAAAAGATTATCCGTGATGCGGGTAAAATGTTTATAGTTGAAGGCCCAATGGATATGATTATGTCATGGCAAGATGGGGTAAGGAATGTGGTTGCAACTATGGGGACAGCGCTTACGAGTGATCATATGAAAATTATCGAGCGTCATGCAGACACGTGCATTATGAGCTTCGATAATGATCCTGCAGGCTCTGCTGCGGGGGAAAAAGCGCTCGATCTTGCAGCAGCACACGATATTAATGCTGAGGTTTGCACTATTCGTGATTATAAAGATCCTGCGGATTTGGTAGCAAATAAGCCAGGAGCTTTGCATGAGTTTGTGGCACACACAAAGCCCGCAATAGAATTCTATTTTGAAAAATATCTTGGAAAAGGACATGAAAAAAAGAACATAAGAAGTGTGTTAGTAAAGATTGCTCTCATGAAGAGCCCGCTTGATCGCTCTCGTGCAATGAAAGAGCTTTCACGACTCACCAATATTGAAGAGCAGGTGCTTATAGAAGAAATGGGAATGCTTAATATAGAAACATCCGAGCAAAAACCTATGGAGCAAAAACCCCACGAACATTCACCTCTTACTCGCAAGGATTCTATTGCCGAACGAATTATTAGTCTCGCGTATGCGCGGAGAGATCCTGTGGTCTGTGAAGATATTAAGTCATTTCTTTCATCCTCTTCACAGGAACTTATAAACATAGTATTCTCAGGCTTAATGGGGGATTCACCACCTCCTTCTCCATCTTCACTTGAATTTCATGGAATATTAGTGAAAAACGAAGCTGTGATGGATAGAATTGCTCATCGAGCAGGACTTGAAGCATCACGTGAAAGTGAAGAAATAGACGAAGAAATACAAGAGCTTAAGAAGCAATTACGTGGAGAATACTATAAGGAAAAGCGTGCCGCGCTTACTGAAGCAATACGAAGTGCTGAAAAACGAGGGGACGAAACAGCACTCGAGGAAGCTCTTAGGGAACTTATAAAAATTCCACTCGATACCCCACGGACGTAACATTCTTTATGGCAAAAACCGCAAAGAAGAAAAATGCAAAACAAAAGGTAACTAAGAAGGCTACTCCTATTAAAGGCAATAAAAAAGGCGCAAAAGCTGGGGAAGTAGAACTGAAGACTAAATACAGGGAAGCTCTTGATAAGCGCGAAAGTAGTAAAAAATCCGACAAACATAAATTTAAATTCGACCAAGGTATTATTGATGAGCTTATTAATCGAGGGAGATCTCGTGGTTTTGTGACGGATACTGAGATTATTACTTTTTTCCCAAAAATTGAGGAAGACATATCATTCCTTGAAGAGGTATATGAACGATTAAAGGCTGCGAATATTAATGTTATCGAAACAAGTCAGCTTATTAATACTTCTGAGCTTGAGGTAAGTGAGAAAGAGCTTCGAGAAGCTACTACTATAAGTGAAGAATTACCTGATGCGGTTCAGATGTATTTGAAAGAGATTAGCAAAACCCCACTTCTTACAGGAGAAGAAGAAAAAGAGCTCGCAAGGCGTATTGAGCAAGGAGATAGGGAAGCTCGAAGGAGATTAATTCAGGCAAATCTACGTCTCGTTGTTTCTATTGCAAAGCGTTATATCAACCGATCTCATCATTTAAGTGTGCTCGATTTGATTCAAGAGGGTAATATTGGGCTTTCCCGTGCGGTAGAGAAATTCGATTATAGGCGCGGATTTAAGTTTTCGACGTATGCCACATGGTGGATAAGACAAGCCATCACTCGTGCGCTTGCAGACCAATCTCGAACTATCCGCATTCCAGTGCATATGGTTGAGAAAATATCTAAATATACTCAAATGAAGCGTCGTTTGACTCAGGAATTAAGTAGAGAACCCCTTGCTGAAGAAATTGCCTCTGAAATGAGTATTGATGTAGATGAAGTTCGATATATTCAAAAAATATCTCAAGACGTAGTTTCTCTAGAATCACCCGTGGGTGAAGATGATGAGGACGCGGTGCTTTCTGACTTTATACAAGATGAACACAGCCTCACTCCTGCTCAGCAAGTTGCTCGTTCTCTCTTGCGTGATCGAGTCAAAGAGATTCTTATAGATTTAAATGAACGGGAACAGAAAATATTAAAGATGCGCTTTGGACTTGACGATGGTCTTATGCACACACTTGAAGAGGTGGGTAAGGTATTCGGAGTAACCCGCGAACGCATACGACAGATTGAAGCGAAAGCTCTCGAAAAGATAAAAAGACACGAAAAAGCAAAGGCTTTTAGGGGGTATCAGTAAGGTATACTGGATTATCTTCATTAAAAATGCTACTCTTCCGGAAGAGTTAAATCACTTGCATATGAAAACTTTTTTTAGAATTTTAGTGTTATTAATAGTCATTTCACTTAGTTTTTTCAGCAATTCCTATGTCTCCGCTCATGATGGCGTAGATCATGAGAAGGAAGTTGCGTATGAACAAATTAATTTAGGTATTGATGATCCCGGTGTGCTTCCTACGGGTAGATTATATTTCGCAAAAGAATGGTCTCGTGGATTTCGTCAATTCTTTACATTTAACCCATTCAAGAAAGCGGAGCTTGATCTCAGTATTTTAAACGAGAAAGCGGCCGAGCTTCAGAAAATTGCAGAAGACGACAAGAATTCATTCGATACCGTCCTCTATGCGGTTGATCAGTATGAAATTAGTCTCAATACATTAGAGGATCGTATTCTTGGATTAAAGGTGCAAGATGGCCAAGCAAACCTTGACCGCTTTCTTGTAAGTCTTACGAATAGACTCGCAAAGCACAACGACTTCCTAGCTATTCTTAAGGTTCGTTTCGAAACAAGTAATGATAGCATCCAAGAAAAAATCGGAAACATTCAAAATAAATTAACTCAGGTTTTTTTTAGTATCCCTTTGCGATTAAAAAACAATGAAGGATTTTTTAACGAGTTAAGGGCACTGCAGGCTCGTAGAGTGACTGATGATCGTGTGTATGCCGCTCTACACGATATCCGCCTCGCTGCATTTCTTGATCGTGCGTATGAGGTGATTTCAAGAGATAATAAGACCAAGCACAGCGAGCTTAAACTTCGTATAGTTGAGCTTGAGGATATTATTTTTACTCAATTTAACGAGCGCATTTATGGGCTACGAGAAAATAATGCACGTGAATTCTTGTCTCAGGTTATAGAGTACCTTGACTACGAGACGCAACTCTATGTCTTTGAGAAGTTTACCGTAGGTATTGACAAAAATAGAGAACTTTTTCAGCAATTATCTACAGATATCATAAAAAATCCAGGTCACGTAGAAGAACTGGATAGAAACCGAAGCTTAGAGCTCGTTGAAAAAGCAGAGTTGATGTTTGGTGAGCTCGTTTCAAAAATCATGGGATTAGAAGATTTATCAACAAAACAATCACTCGAAGGACGATTAGCTCTTGCAGCAAGCCATATCAATGATACGAAAAACGCTCTCAAGGACAAGGAGAGTAATTATGGTGAGGTAGTTGGTCGGATTACTGCATCTCTTGCGATTATGAAAAAAGTTGAACAGGATATAAGTGAAATAACCGAATCTTCTGCGCTTACTACAAAAACCATTATGGCGCCTCAGCGAACTTTGACTCGTGTATGGAAGGTAGGAATTTTGAGTGGTGGAGAGTTTAGACCAGAGGAGTTGAAAATCAAAAAAGGAGATACTGTGGTGTGGATTAATTTGGATTCGATGGGTCATTGGATTAGTGAAAGGGGAGGTTTTAGAGAAAAAGGCGTCTGTGATGAGGATGTCTTTGACTCCTGTAAAGTTATTGGACCCAATGAGAAATTCGAGTTTATATTTAACTACGAAGGAACGTGGCATTATCGTGATTATGTAAATCCTAATAAAGAAGGAGTGATAGTAGTTGAAGAATGAAATATTGAGATATGGAGTCAGAGGAGATTCGTAAAAAGTTTTTAGAATTTTTTGAAAAGAAGGGGCACGTGGTGGTCCCTTCTTCCTCGTTGTTATCAGATGATCCTTCGGTACTCCTCACAACTGCAGGTATGCAGCAGTTTAAGAAGTATTTTACTGGGGAATTAAACGCGGTGACTGACTTTGGTTCTTCTCGCGTCACATCTATTCAGAAATGCTTCCGTACATCTGACATAGAAGAAGTAGGCGATAATACCCACCTCACTTTTTTGGAGATGATGGGTAATTTTTCTTTTGGACCGCTTGGTTCTGATAATCCTCGAGATTCTGGCGTGAACGGTTATTTTAAAAGATCCGCAATTCATTTTGCGTTTGAGTTTCTGATTGATGTCCTGGGAATCAGTATGGATAAATTTTCGGTTACTGTGTTTGAGGGCGATGGAGAAGTTCCATTTGATCGTGAGTCATATGATATATGGCACAAAGAAATTGGCATTAACGAAGCAAGAATTAGAAAATGTGGCAGGAAAGACAATTTTTGGGGACCTACGGGGAACGAAGGCCCTTGTGGTCCGACTACGGAGCTTTATGTTGATGGAATAGAGGTTTGGAATCTTGTATTTAATGAGTATTTCTGCAATAAGGATAAAACTCTTACCAAACTTAAGAATCAAGGTATAGATACAGGCATGGGCTTCGAGCGACTTACTGCGGTATTGCAAGGCGTTTCTACGATATACGAAACTGATATTTTTAAGGATTCTATTAAGACCATAGGAGAGCATGCGCCCAATCTTAGTACTCGCATAAAAAGGATTTTTGCAGACCATCTTCGATCAATTTCGTTCCTTGTCGTAGATGGAGTGCGACCAAGCAACAAAGAGGCTGGGTATGTTCTTCGGAGATTAATTCGCCGCATTCTTGCGTATAAAATTCAATACGATATTCACGGTGAATTCTTTCTTGCGGTTATCGAAGTAGTAAGTAGGAAGTTGAGCGACTATTATGCAAACCTTAAAAATACTAAAGCCATTACCGATATTCTTACTGAAGAAAAAATGCGTTTTGAGGCAGCAATTAGAAAAGGCCTAAAAGCGCTCGAGGAAAAAACTTCACTGGATGGCAGAGAAGCATTTTATCTCTACGAAACCTTTGGATTGCCCTTTGATGTCATTAAGGAACTTGCTCCTCGAAGCATGGCAAATGATATTCATTATAAGGATTTTGAATTGGAAATGAAAAAACATCAGGAAGTATCGCGTAAGGGTCAAGAGAAAAAATTCGGCGGTCACGGCCTTGTTCTTGATACTGGCGAATTAAAGGCGAGAGATGAAGATGAACTTCAAAGGGTATTAAGACTTCATACTGCCACGCATTTACTGCAGCAGGCGCTTCGCGATGTACTTGGGGATTCAGTAAGGCAGGCTGGTTCTGACATAACCGCAGAACGAACTCGTTTTGACCTCCATTTCAATAGAAAAATGAGAGAAGACGAGATAAAAAAAGTTGAAGATATAGTGAACAAGAAAATCGAGGAAGATTTACCGGTTTCATATAAGGAAATGTCTCGTCGTGATGCAGAGCGTACCGGTGCACTCCATTTCTTTAAGCAAAAATACCCCGACCACGTGAAAGTATATTTCGTGGGGCATTCTTTGGATAATGCATATAGTAAGGAATTTTGCGGTGGGCCGCATGTAGATCACACGGGTAGTATAAAAAAGATAAAGATTATTAAAGAAGAAGCTGTCGCGGCAGGAATAAGAAGGATACGCGTCGCGCTTGTGGAATAAATACATTGCATCTCATCTATTTTTATATGAGACTTAAACACAAGAGAGCTTGTTTTCATTTTAGGGTAAAAATGTTATAATGAATATTATGGAAGGAGAGAAAATTGGAATTAATCGTACTGATGAAGTTCAGGATATTGTAAATGCCCTCGAGGCTACAAAAGCCGATGTTATCACTCTTGTTGTTCCTCGGCATTCAGTTCTTGGTGAAGAAAAGGCTTATTTTAAGGAACTTAGAGAAGCAGGTAGTGCATTGGGAAAAGAATTAATTATTGAATCAATTGACGATCGCGTACTTTCATTTGCTGAAAAAGCAGGATTGCGTGCAGAGAACCCACTTTTTGCTGAAGGACGAAGAATTGTTGCAGATGTTATCGTTGCACCTCCTCGTCGAGGCGAAGCAAGGGGAAAAAACATAGAATCAAATAAGAAATTTAGTTTTTTTATGAGAAATCAATCCACAAGGAAACACGAGGACAAGAGAAAAATTTATTTCGTAGGGGGAGGTGTATTTGTAATTGGCATCCTCGCTCTTCTTCTTATGACACTATTTTTACCTAAGGCTACCATTGCTCTTTCTATGCGTGAATTTCCTTGGGTATATAATGATAGTATTACAGTAAGTATAGATAAAGCTGTTATTGATGCAGAAAATGCAATAATACCCGGTGTTATTTTCTCCGAATCAAAAAATATTACAGAGCTTTTTCCTGCATCAAATCGAAAGTTTATGGAAAGAAAGGCGACAGGGAAAATTACTATTTATAATGCATACAACACAGAGCCTCAGGTATTGGTTAAAACCACCCGCTTTGAGACTCCAGAAGGGAAAATCTATCGAATAGATAATAGAGTAATTGTTCCTGGAGCTCGTATGATAAATGGCAGTCTCGTTCCTTCAAGTATTGAGACTTCTATTATTGCAGATCAAGTTGGTAGAGAATATAATGCTAATTTCGTGCCTCATTTAACTATTCCAGGATTTCAAGGAAGTGATAAATTTGAGAAATTTTATGGGAAAATTGAGAATCCTGTAATGGGTGGAGCAAGAGGCGAAGTTTCGTATCCTACTGATGCAGATTTAAAGCATGCACGCGAGGAGGTAATCAAAAAACTTGAAGATGTATTAAGGGCAGCTCTTGTCATTTCTTTGCCTGATGGATTTAAGATATTAGACAAAGCTCAGTCTGTAGAAATCCAGAATATAACTGTGCGTCAAGAAACTGACGAGCAGGGGAATTTTTCTGCAACAGCCTCGGGTAAAATTTCTCTTTTTGGGTTTAAGGAAAAAGACATCGAAGACCTCATGACCTCTCTTTCTAAAAAGACTCTTGGCTTTGATCCAGAGCACCGTAGCTTTGTCATCCAGTATACTGACGTAGCTCCTCGTTTTACTAAAAATACCATGAGTCTTAAGGTGAAATACGAAGGATCTCTTGTAAAAGCACTTGATGTGGACCAATTTGTGGATGCTATTAAAGGCAAAAAAGAAAGTGATCTGCGTGCGTTCCTTCTTTCGTTTTCTGGTATTGATAATGCAAGTGTTTCATTTACTCCATTTTGGATTAAAAAAATTCCCAAGAACCCACAGAAAATCAATATTACTATTGACTAGGGGCTTCAAGATGTTACTATTGCCTGATCTATGAATGAGGAGAAGAATCCGTCTCGGAAGAATGACTCTCTTTTAAATCTAGAAGGAGTAGTGGAGGAGGCGCTTCCTAATATTATGTTTCGAGTAACTCTTTCGAATGGAGAAAAGTTACTTGCGCATCTTTCTGGAAAAATGCGACTTCATCGTATTAAAGTTCTCCCAGGAGATAGAGTGCTTGTTGAAATGAATAGCTATGATCAAACACGAGGGAGAATTATTAGACGATTTTGATTATTGTGTCGTATTTAATAAGTAGCCTTGCCTTAGGCTCTTTTCTTTTTCTTATGCATACGATATAATGAAGTGTCTTTTATGAAGGTAAGATCATCCGTAAAACCAGTGTGCAGTAATTGCCAAAGAGTCCGTAGGCAAGGCCGCTTATGGGTGATTTGTAAAATTCGTAAACACAAACAGAGGCAGGGTTAAAGAAACACGTACTTACATGCGTATTATTGGTACAAATATTCCAGATAATAAAAGAGTCGAGATCGGCTTAATGTATTTTTATGGCATTGGCCGCACTCTTTCCAATGTTATTTTAGGAAAGACCCACATTGATAAGAATAAACGCGTAAAGGATCTTTCTGTTCAAGAAGTAAACTCAATCAAAGATTATATAGAAAAACACTATAAGGTTGAGGGTGAGTTGCGCCAAATTATCAAACAAAATGTGAATCGTTTGAAAGAGTTGCAGGCGTACCGCGGAGTGCGTCACATGAGACATCTCCCTGTGCGTGGCCAGAGAACAAAAACAAATTCTCGCACCATTCGAGGCAATGTGAGAAAGACCGCAGGTAGCGGACGCAGAAAGGTGGATTTGAAGTAATTTTAAATATACGTATAGTACTTAGATATAGAAATTATGGGCAAAAAGAAAATAGTAACTAAATCTTCTGTAGATGATGGGGGAGAGAAACAGAAGGAAGGCGCTGAAAAACGCTCTCAATCAAATAAAGTAGAAGTGGGAAGAGTGTATATTAATGCATCATATAATAACACCTTAATTACTGTTACTGATAAAAAAGGCAGTGTAATTACATGGGCTTCTGCGGGATCGCTTGGTTTTTCGGGCCCAAAGAAATCAACTCCATTTGCCGCATCAAAAGTTGTTGCTGCGATAGTTGAAAAAATGAAAGGAGTTGGTTCGGGGGAAGTTGATGTATTTGTAAATGGCGTGGGGAGTGGTAGGGATTCTGCGGTACGATCTCTTATAAACCAGGGGTTTAATATTACAACTATCAAGGATGTAACTCCTTTGCCTCATAATGGTCCTCGTCCACCAAAACCACGCAGAGTATAAATCTCATGAATATTAAAGAAAAAAAAGAAAGAGCATTGGGTGTACGACTTTTCTTGAAGGCGCATCGTTGTAATTCACCAAAATGCGCACTCGCACGCAAGCCTTTTGCTCCGGGAATATTTGGAAAGAAACGTAAGCGTGCACTTTCTGAAATGGGTACCGAGCTTCGAGAAAAGCAAAAAGTAAAATTCTCATATTCTTTAAACGAAGCCCAGTTAAAAAGAATTTTCACAGCCGCTCTAAAGAGTCCAGAAGCAACAAACGAGCTCATGATTCAGCTTCTTGAGCGAAGACTCGATAATGTAGTATTTAGGCTTGGGTTTGCGGAATCTCGTGCAAGCGCTCGTCAACTTGTTCGGCATGGGCATATAATAGTGAACGGGCACAAGGTGACTGCTCCTGCGTATATGGCAGAAATAGGGGATGTGCTGACATTTAGGCCTGAATCGAAGACGTTGCAGGTATTTAAGAATGCAGAGGTGAGCATCGAAAAGGCAGAATCTCTTGAGTGGCTTACTGTGAATCCGAAAGAGATGAAGGGGACCGTAAAGACTTTGCCCTCAGGAATAGAAGTTCCTTTTAATATGAGCCTTTTAGTTGAATACTATTCAAAATAGATCTTTTGTGATATAGTATGAGATACAATGATTCTCGGTCGAGAATAGAGTAAAAGAAGCATTAATTTTATGAAATATTTATCATTAAGCGATTCAGTTCAAATAAAAAAAGTTGAAGAGTCCGATACTCAAGGTCTTTTTGAGATCGAAGGTTTGTATACTGGGTATGGTCTTACTGTGGGCAATGCACTCCGCAGGGCGCTCTTGTCTTCATTGCCGGGTGCCGCAATTACTCAAATCAAAATAAAAGGAGTGGGGCATGAATTCTCTACCATCCCCAATGTTGTTGAGGATGTAGTAGAAATTACTCTTAATTTAAAGAAAATTCGTCTTCAGTCGTTTTCAGACGAGCCACAAGTTTTGCAATTAAAGGCTCGAGGGGAAAAAGAAGTGCGTGCGAGTGATATTGAAACAAATGATCAAGTAAAAATTGTAACTCCAGATATCGTTATTGCTCATCTTTCAGCAAAGAAGGCTGAATTTGATATGGAAATTACTGTTGAAAGAGGACTTGGATATTCTCCTGCCGAATCACGGCAAGATGGCAAATTATCTATTGGCACAGTTGCAATTGATGCGATATTTACTCCTGTGATTTCAGTGAATTATACAATTGAGAATATGCGCGTGGGTGACAAAACTGATTATAATAGACTTCACCTTAAGGTAGTGACTGACGGCACTATTAAGCCGGGGGATGCAATTTTTCAATCGGCATCTATTCTGAAGGATCATTTTTCGAAGATTATAGATATTGAAACAGAAAGCTCTCCAAAGACCGAAGTAATAGAAGAAGTAGAGGAGGCGCCAAAGAAAAAGGCAACAAAAGCAAAGAAATAACATAAGCGTTTTATATGAGACACGGCAAGAAAGATAAAAAGTTTTCACGACGACGTCTTGGGCAAAGGCGTAGTTTTTTGAGGAATCTTGCGGGTCAATTAATCGAGCACGAGAGAATTGAAACTACGGTTGCTCGAGCACGAGTATTAAGACCTCGTGTTGAAAAAATGATAACGCTTGCAAAGAAGCAAACTATTGCAAGCTTGAGGCTACTTATGGCACGTCTTCCCGAAGATGCAGCTACAAAGCTTTATTATGAAATTTCTAAACGCTATGGAGAAAGAACCGGAGGATATCTTCGCATTATAAAAGGTGCTCATTCAAGAAAGCGTGATGGAGCAGAAATGGCGCTTATTGAATTTGTGAAATAATCATGGAACATATTATCGATGTTAAAAATAAATACCTTGGTCGTGTGGCAACCGAAATCGCTGAAATTCTTCAAGGAAAAAAACACCCTGTATACGACCCAAAAAACGAAGGCACTGATCGTGTGGTCGTAAAGAATGTGGTGGGGATAAAGGTGAGTGGAAGAAAAACAAAGCAGAAAATTTATTATCGTCATACGGGTTATATGGGACACTTAAAAACTCTTTCGTACGAGCAGATGAAAGAAAAGGATCCTGCGCTTGCATTACGGCACGCAGTACGCGGCATGCTCCCCAAGAATTTCTTGCGTGATCGAAGAATGAAGCGTTTAATAATTGAAAGATAATTTCATGATTTCAGAAAAAAGTTCTCAAAATAAATATTTCGAAGCAGTGGGTCGCAGAAAAACAGCGGTTGCTCGAGTGCGTCTTTTTAAGGCAAGCTCAAAAACTAGTGATGTCGAAGTAAATAAAAAATCATATAAGGATTATTTCGTTCTTCCTAGGCAGCAAAAGACAGTTGTTGCTCCTTTTGATTTACTTTCGCTTCAGGGAACCCTTAAAGCTACGGTGCGCGTTCGTGGGGGGGGCATCGAGGCGCAAGCTGAAGCAGTGCGACATGGCATTGCGAGAGCGCTTGTTGTAATGGATGAAGCATCCAAAAAACGATTACAGAGAGCAAGTTTTCTTACGCGCGATTCTCGTATGGTAGAACGTAAGAAGTATGGCTTAAAGAAGGCTCGAAGAGCTCCACAGTGGAATAAGAGATAAAGAAATAAAACTGTCCCGATTGGGACAGTTTTATTGTATATAACACATGGCCAATGTAGCTGCGGAAGTTATTCGAGATACTAGTCATATGTGTTTGGTATAATAAATATATGCGAAAAATAATTATTGAAAACTGGAAGATGAATCCTGCTTCAGAAAAGGAAGCAGAACAATTATTTAAAGAAGCAATAGCTTCCGCATCCCTCGAAATAGATACTATTATAGCTTCTCCTTTCATTTACTTATCTATACTTGCTCGAATAAAGCGACCTCATTATATCGCACTTGCTGCTCAGGATGTGTTTTGGGAAGAATCAGGAGCTTTTACTGGGGAAATTTCCCCACTTCAACTCAAAGGCTATGGAGTGAAGTATGTTATCGTGGGTCACTCAGAAAGGCGTTTAAATCTTGGAGAAACAGATGAATTGATTGGTAAAAAAGTAAGAGCCGCACATACACATGGGATTATCCCAGTTCTTTGCATAGGCGAAACTAAAAAAGAAAAGGAAGACAATATGCGTGAGGCGATTCTTAAAATGCAACTCGAAAAAGGCCTTGCATTACTCGCGAAAAATGCCGAATTTTTGATTGCATATGAGCCTGTGTGGGCAATTGGGACAGGCAATCCAAGCACAGTAGAGGATACTCTCGAAGCAGTTCATTTTATAAACAGAGTATTGCAAGCGCTTCATAAAGGGTACAAAGTAAAATTTCTTTATGGGGGCTCGATAACAAAGGATACTGTGCGCGATTTTTTGAAAGAGGATGATATACATGGCGTCCTTATGGGTAAGGCAAGTCTAAGCCCTGCGGATTTTAAGGAAATGGTATAATATAATAAACCATGAAATCTAGGCATCCATTATTAAGGCAAGGTGGAAAGTTTCTTATTGTAGGCACTTCAAATGCAATCGTTGATTTCGGAATATTAAATATACTCATTGCGCTCACTGGGTTTCATACGGGAATAATGTTTGCGGTTATCAAAGGTTTTTCCTCATTCTGTGCAATGGTAAATAGTTATGTATGGAATAAATTATGGACATTCAATACTCGCGAGAGACGTAGCATTCTTGAAGCAGTTGAGTTTTTTTTAGTAAGCACTGGTGGAATGCTTATTAATGTTCTCGTTGCAACGACCATTGTAAGTGTTTTTGAGCCACCATTTTCTATGTCGCCTGCGTTGTGGGCAAACATTGCCACACTACTTGCAATTACCGTTGCGGTATCATGGAATTTTATTGGATATAAATTCATAGTCTTCAAAAAATAGAAAAGCCTTTCGAGGACTCCGGTTCTCGAAAGGCTTGTACTCATCGCCGAATCTACTTCTTCGGTGGAATTGTCGCGTGAATATCATCGCGCTCGAATAAGTATAATATTATCAAGTTTTTGGGTATCTCGACACCGCCAAGAAATATGAATCTTTCTTCCATCGTGAGGTGCAATCTTTAAGCTCAAGTTGTCTTTTCTTGTCTCTCCATGATGCCTCTATATATTTCCCGCGAAATTCTGTTCCAAGAGCAATGAGCGGAGTAAGAAAAACGAGTTTATATTCTTTGTATCGCATCCAATTGATTTTGTTAAATGCAAGAAGCTCTTCAAAATTTGCAGGTCTGAATCCACATGAATCAAGTTTTTCGAGTGCCTCTTTCGTACTCAATTCTTTATTAAAGCAAATTGCTTCAATGCTTATGTAGGCAGTTCCTCTTCTCGCGTGCGTAAAGTTTTTATTATTAATCATCGCATGCACGTGGTCGTAGGGATCTTCCTTGAAACCTTCTTCAATTTCTGTGTTGTAGTCTACAATTACGTCCCCAATCCATGTGGAAGTATAGCTTTGATTAAATGAAGAACAGCCTGATACAAATATCAATGCAATAAGGATAAATGGAAGCATCGGAGACTCCTTTTTGATTTAATATGAAATGTACTATTTGCATTGTAGAGGATTGTATGGTAATATAGAAATAAGTGAGTGTAGATAATCCCTAGCGACGATATCGACTAAGGATTGTTTTATCCAATTTTTACTATGAGGTCCCGATTATTCGGGACTTTTTAGTTTGATGAATATTTGTAAACTAATTAAGGTGGACTATAATGAAATAGAGTACAAGGAGAGCACTCACTTATTTTAAAAATTGGAGGTCACCACTTGTACTCTTAAGACATTTTCCATAAAAGCTCCGTCGCTCTCCTTCGGAGTTTTTATACTTTTATGATCAAAGAGAATATTTCGCTTAAACAATTTTCTCATTATAAAATAGGCGGACCCGCGCGCTATTTTTATGATGCAAAAAATAGAGAGGAAATAAAAGACGCACTCGTTAAAAGGAGGACTCTTAATCTCCCTTTATTTATTCTTGGAGGAGGAACTAATTTGCTTATTAGCGATGAAGGATTTAGCGGCATAGTGCTTCGACCGAATATGGATTACATAAAGCAAGTAGATGAAACTACGCTTCATGTTGGCGCAGGCACTTCAGTGCATGATTTACTTATGTATCTCGTAAAGAACAAGCTTTCGGGGATGGAGTGGGCGGGTGGGCTTCCGGGGACAGTAGGAGGCGCAGTACGTGGAAATGCAGGAGCATTTGGGGGAGAAATTAAAGATGTTGTTTATCATGCAATAAGTATTGATAGCGATAAGGAAGAAGGAGTATTTGTTGAACGCGATAACAAAGAATGTCGATTTGGATATCGGACAAGTATCTTTAAAGGAGAGGCGAATAATGAAATTATTATTGAAGTCACTCTTCTCTTAAAGAAAGGCAAGAAAGAGGATATAGAAAAAATGATTCAAGAAAAGATTAATTACAGAATCGAGCGGCATCCAATGGATTATCCAAATATAGGGAGTATTTTCAAAAACGTCGACGTGAATTTATTTACTAGAGAATATCTTGAACCCGTGAAAGATCGGATTAAAAAAGATCCATTTCCTGTAGTACCTACTGCGGTATTAATTTCTCTTTGCGGGCTTGCAGGGGCCGTGCATGGCGGAGCAATGATATCACCGAAGCATCCTAACTTCATCATAAACACAGGCAATGCTTCGTCTCGAGACGTGGAGTATCTCATTGCATTTATAAAGCGCGAGGTGTATAAAAAATTTCATGTGAATCTAGAAGAAGAAATCGTTCGTGTTTCGTAATTGTAAAATGATATAATAAAAACTATTATGAATATTTCTATTAAAGGAACAAATCTCGATCTCACTTCATCAATTAAGGAATTTATCGAGGAAAAGATTGGTAGTCTTCATAAATTTATTGGGAAAACTGAACTCGAAGAGGATGTGAAAGTATTTGTGGAAATCGCAAGAACTACGCGCCATCATGCAAAGGGAGAAGTATTTTATGCTGAGGCAACGATGCATATGCACACTCATACATTTCGTGCTGAGGATACTTCGGAGGATATCCGTGTTTCAATCAACAACGTCCGTCATAAACTCGAAGAACAAATTAAAAAGCATCGTGACGCACACCTATCTTCATGATCTCTTGGATTAAAAAATTATTATTTTCGAGCCCTCTCTCTGTATTCGAAATGAATGTGGAGGCTATTAATGCGCTTGATAACGAACTTCGTGAATGTTCCGATGCGGATCTCAAGAAAAAAAGCGACGAATTAAGAGATCGAGTAAAAAACGGAGAGTCACTTGACGAAGTACTTTTTTTCGCCTTTGCCCTTGTTCGTGAAGTTGCACGGCGTACATTAAGTCAAAGGCCATTCGATGTGCAGCTTATTGGGGGCATAATCTTGCATTCTGGCGCAATTGCTGAAATGTCGACTGGGGAAGGAAAAACTCTTGCCGCAGTAATGCCTGCGTACTTAAATGCGCTTACTGAAAAAGGGGTTCACATTATTACGGTAAACGATTATTTAGCTCAAAGAGATGCTGTCTGGATGGGCCAAATCTACTATTTTCTTGGACTTTCAGTGGGGTGTCTCATTCACAACACTGCATTTATATATGATCCCGCATGGAAAATTAAAGAAGCAGGAAGTGAGCTTATTGACAAAGAAAGAGATACGACAGGAAGTTATTTAGTGCAAAAAGAATTTTTGCGACCCGTATCACGCAAAGAGGCATACAACACTCATATTCTCTACGGAACCAATCACGAATTTGGATTCGATTATCTTCGCGATAACTTAGCGGTATCTCCGGATCATCAGGTGCAGCGTGGACATAATTTTGCAATTATCGATGAAGTAGACAGTATCCTTATTGATGAAGCACGTACGCCACTTATTATTTCTGCACCCGATACCGAATCGAGTGCATTCTATAAAACATTTTCGAGTGTTGTGAAAAGACTCGATAGGGATCGTGATGTGGCAATCGACGAGAAGCATCGCTCTGTTCAAATCACGGAAGCGGGGATCGATCACGTGGAGAAAGTTCTTAACATTAAAGATCTGTATAGCGCTGAAAATAGTCGTCTTGTGCATTATCTCGAAGAATCTCTTAAGGCAGAATTCTTGTTTAAGAAAGATAAAGATTACGTCGTGAAAAATAATGAAATCATTATTGTTGATCAATTTACGGGAAGACTCATGCACGGAAGACGATATTCAGGAGGACTTCATCAGGCAATTGAAGCAAAAGAGAATGTTTTAGTACAACAAGAATCTCGAACACTTGCAAAAATTTCTATACAAAACTATTTTAGGCTCTATGAAAAAATTGCAGGCATGACAGGTACTGCTCAAACTTCTGCCGAGGAATTTTTTAAAGTCTACAATCTTAGAGTTGTTTCAGTCCCCACTAATCGCCCGCTTCTAAGGAAAGACTTACCTGATCTTATTTATAAAAATGACGAAGCAAAATATAAAGCGATTATTGAAGAGATACGAAGTAGAAATAAAGAAGGCCAGCCAATTTTGATCGGTACCCCATCCATTGAGAAAAATGAACTCATCTCCTCACTTATGCGACAAGTCGGACTTTCGCATGAAGTTCTTAATGCAAAAAATCATGAACGTGAAGGTGAAATTATTGCGCAGGCCGGTCGTTCCGGTTCTATTACCGTCGCAACAAATATGGCAGGACGTGGCGTGGATATCATTTTAGGTGGAAATCCTCCAGATGTTCTCGAAGCAGAAAATGTGCGTAATTGTGGCGGGCTTCATGTAATTGGCACTGAGCGGCATGAAGCTCGAAGAATTGATAATCAGCTTCGAGGTCGCGCAGGGCGACAAGGCGACGCAGGCTCTTCGCAATTTTTTCTCTCGCTTGAAGACGATATTTTGAGAATTTTTGGAGGAGATCGCATTAAGGGACTTATGAGCGCGCTTAATATGCCAGATGATATGCCAATCGAATCATCCTTGGTTTCGAAATCGGTCGCTCAAGCACAGGCGAGAGTAGAGGGGTTTAATTTTGATGCACGAAAGCATTTACTTGAATACGATGACGTTTTGAATAAGCAGCGTAAGGCGATTTACGAAAAGCGACAGAAGCTTTCAGGAGAGGGAAAGTCTCCTCAGGCATTACAGATAGTAGATGTACTATGGATGGAACACTTAGAAAATATGGATTCGTTAATGGATTCGGTGCGTTTGCGTGCGTATGGCCAAAGAGAGCCGCTTCTTGAATATCGAAGAGAAGGCTCCGAGATGTTTGTAGTACTTATGAGTCGCGTTGAAGAAGCGCTTATGATGATATCGAAGGAAGGGGATAAAGCTTCTATGAATGTACCTATTCTCGCTTCTCCCTCAAAACCAGCTCTTGGTCCTGAATTTGATAATGTAGGTCGTAATGATCCCTGTCCTTGTGGCGCAAAAGACGAGGATGGCAAACCAAGGAAGTATAAAAAGTGTCATGGGGCGTAAGACGAGATAAAATAGCATTATGGACTGCATATTTTGTAAAATTGTAAAAAATGAATCACCGGCATCCATCATATACAAGGACGATATAAGTCTTGCATTTCTAGATATTTATCCAATTACAGAGGGGCATACTTTATTGATTCCAAGAAAGCACTTCGTAACTTTGGATGATTGCGACGAAGAAACTGCGAAGCATCTCATGATGGTTATGAAGAAGTTGAACGGCGTGATTTGTAAGGCGGTTAAATGCGAAGGAGTGCTAAATGAAATTATGAATGGAGAAGCAGCAGGTCAAGAGATATTTCATTTACACCTACACATAGTTCCGAGATATAAAGACGATGGGTTCGGATGGTTTTATCCGAAAGGATATCGAGAGAAAGAGAAATCGAGAGAAAAATTAGATGAGGTTGCTGCACGAATCAGGCAATCCGCATGACATTTTCTATATTTCAGCAAATCCGGAGTACTACAGTTAGAAAAATGGCTTAAAATAAAGAAAATCCCTGCGTGACAGTATTGAAAAAGCAAAAGTGTCACGGAAAGTGGTGGAATAAAAAAGAAAAAGCCGCCGAGACTACATGAATTGGGTATCTAATCCAACTCAACCCGACGGTGGCACTCTGGCCTTTTTAAGGATATCAATTTTTTTAAGAATTGGGTAGTTTTTTTGGGCAACGAGATGGCGGGTGCGATTATGCTTTGTAGATGGCAAGTATCTTACAATTAGCAATGAGCCTTAATTTGTCGAGCGGCACCTCTCCAAATTCTTTTGCAGCATTCTGTAAGGCGTTGTACTTGCACGATGTGCTCGGGCTTAATATCTGTAGCAATAAGTTCTAGATCAGTATAGAAACGTATCAGTGAGTCTTTTGCGTGAGCAACCAAAGTTCGATATGGATTTCAATCTCATACACTTTCCACAACAGTTTCAAATTTCTATTTGTACTATATTCACTCTCGTATATTGTGAAGACCAAGATACATTTTTTTGCTACTATGATACCTATGGAAGACGATAGAAAAGAACAATTACGGCAATTATGCAAAGAACTCATTCGTTTTAAAAAATCACCTCTCTGTAAAGAAAGAATTCAAAATAAGGTATTTCCTGTATTTGGAGAAGGCACTCATTATGCAAAGGTAATGTTTATTGGAGAGGCTCCGGGACGCACTGAAGCAGAGACCGGAAGACCGTTCGCAGGAGCTGCAGGAAGAATTCTCGATCAACTACTTGAGTCTATTAATATATCACGCAAAGATGTGTATATCACAAATGTGGTAAAAGATAGACCGACCAATAACCGCGACCCATTGCCTCACGAGATAGAACTCTACGCTCCATTTCTTGATCGTCAAATCGAGATTATTCAGCCAATTATTATTTGTCTTTTAGGAAGACATTCGATGAAGTATATAATGCAGAAATTTGGACTCGAAGCAGAAATGAAGCCGATCAGCACAATTCACGGGAAGACATTTGAGGTCGAAATGACTTATGGAAAAACAAAGATAATGCCTCTATACCACCCCGCAGTTGCGCTTTATAATCCCAATGAACGGGAGGCAATGATCAAAGACTTTAAAGTGCTCGCAAAAATAATTAAAAACGCATAATTCATGACGGCCAAGAAAATCAGTATCGATAATGCAAAACACAATAAACTTTTTTATTTTGTGGCAAATGTAGTGCCCTACAGAGAATCCGATGGACGGTGCTTAATTTTAAAAAGGAGCGAAAATGAAAAAGTGCATCCGGGAAAATATGGAGTTATTGGAGGTAAGCTTGAGTGGGAAGATCTCGATATGAAAAATCCCACACGCGTAAATGGGGATGTGCTCGATTATGAAGGGGCCGTTGAAAAATTATTAAGACGAGAAGCATATGAAGAAGCGGGGATTGAAATTGATACACAACTTTTTTATGTAAACAGTGTTGCGTTTATACGACCAGATGAAACCTCCGGTAGTGCTTGTAAAATATGCCGCACGATATAAGGGAGGAGAGGTTCGAATCGAGGAGCGTGCATTTAATGACTATAAGTGGGTGAATTCACAAGAAGTAAAGCAATATGAATGTATTATAGGCATAGACAAGGAAGTTGAGGCTACGATAGCTTTATTTAAAGAAGCATGATCAAACTTACACTCTATACTGCCATGCGCGAGAGCCGTTCCTTGCGAAGCGTTGTATAGTCTTCAATTACCGCAAGGAATTGATCCTTAAAGACATCTGTACTTAATGATTCGGCTTCTTTTCGTACAATCCACGGATTAAAGTGCATAGAATTAAACCGATACACTGCATTAATGAGCGCTTCTTTGGTTTGCTCATTAAAGAAAATCCCCGATCTATGCTCTTTTATAATTTCTTCCGCACCACCTTTTTTGTATGCAATAACAGGTGTTCCGCATGCAATCGCCTCAACTGCAACAAGGCCAAAATCTTCTACTTGGGGGAAGATTAGTGCACGTGCTCCACTATAAATATCGCGAAGCTTTTTATCATTCTTAATATTACCATCCACAAACTCTATGTAGGGGCTTTTTACGCGTGCCATGAGTGCCTGCTTTTCGGGGCCTGTGCCTACAATTTTAAGCGGTAACTTAAGTGCATTAAATGCATCAATCACAAGATCAAATTTTTTATAGTGAAGCAAGCGCCCAATGGCAAGAAAATAATCTCGTTTTTTCGGTTCTGGAAAAAAAGTATTAAGATCAGTTCCCGGATAAATTACATAAGGGTCACGTCCATAATTTTTTCTTATTTTTTCGGCAATAAAGTGAGATGTGGCAATAAGAATATCGGGCTTTTGTCCTGCGCTATAGTCCCATGTGCGGAGATATGAAGTAAGTGGCTTCACGCATTGCTGAAATAGTGGCCTATTTTGGAACATGGGATGAGTATGCAAATATTCCTCGTCTTCCCATGCGTATCGAAGAGGGGTATAGCAATATGAAATATGAAATGTTTTTTGTGAATTATAGGAAAAGCCTTTTGCATAACCAGCGGTTGAAGAAATAAGGAGGTCGTATTCATCGCTTATATTAATTAACTGCGAGGCAAGAGGAAGAAAGGGAATAATATGCCTATGATTATTGATAATAAGAGAATTATTTAAGATAGACGTTTTTATTGTGCGATGTTTAAAGCGCTCGAGGGTTTTCTTTTCGCTATATAGCAATGTGTAAATAGGCGCCTCAGGAAAAAAATTCATAAGAGACTCCAAAAAACGCTCAGCCCCTCCAAACTGATTAAGATAATCATGTGCAAGTGCGACATTCATATATCAATTATTGATCACTTTTTCATTTCGGAGTAGTGCGCGCACATTCTTTCAAAAAAGATTTAGCGTGTTGATTTGACTTTTTTAGAATTTAATGTATTATCGAACAAGCTCAATAATAAAAGCAGGACGATGGCAAGTTTGTCTTTTTAATAATTGCAATATACATGTCGGAGGGGGAAATATGAAAATACGACTTCTTCTTTTCCCGTACTATGTGACCACGGAAAGCGCGCGAACTTTTTCTCCGATGCTCTTTGCCGAGCTTGATAGGCTCGGCGTCGAAATCAAGCCTGAATGGTGGAATGGGATGCTTGAGGGTATAAAGCCCTCAGACAAGCCCACTATCGTTCGGGCCTCGTCACAGATGAAGTGCGACGAAACAGAGCTTGCGCTTCGCTGCGAAAAACTGGGATTTTTTCTCTTCTACAACGATTTGTGGCTATTCTCAGTAGGAAGGCCGGTGGGAGGCGAGGAGATGGTAGAAGGATTCAGAATGTGGGTTAGAAGAAAAATCGAAGCGTAAGCATAAAGCCCGTTCGTTCGCCGGTTGGCGAATGGACGGGCTTGATTTTTTTATCAACACCCTCGCTTCGACCGAAAGTGTTTGAATAAAAGCTGTTTATTGATATAATTAAATTATTATTTAGGAAGTCGACTAAATACTCGTCATTAAGTAAACAGAAATCAATAAAATTATGGGAAAGTTATCACTTAAAAAATATAGTTTGCTTTGTGTACTAGGAGGAGAAGTTGCATATACCGCTTGTCTTATTTACGGCACAACCCTTACAGGGAAATTGGCTGAGCTTCATCACGCAATCTTTGAACTGCTACCTGGGTTTACATGGCTCGGTTTTGGGAGCTTTATTGTCGGAGCAATTACTGTAGGAGTTTGGTCATGCCTTGGTGGTGCCTACATCGCCTGGATGCATAACTATAGCTTAGAAAAATAAGTGAGTCTGCGCGAACCCCCCCCTTTTTTTTGCTCCGGAGTAGTAGAATTATATATGTGCTCTTGGAGCGGAATACCGGAATCGAACCGGCGTCTCTAGCTTGGGAAGCTAGCGTACTACCACTGTACTAATCCCGCATACGGGAGCCAGCGGTGGGATTTGAACCCACGACCTTTGCTTTACGAAAGCACTGCTCTGCCACTGAGCTACGCTGGCACAATTTCTTTACTTAAAGTGTATTCTATTATAGAATGTGCATATAGACAATTTGCAATGAATAACACCTTAATGGATCTAAAGGAGCAAGCCCGCCAACTTGGTGGGCGTCTTTGACATAGATTCAAAGCGTAATTTTTTGAAAGATCTCGAGTCTCAACTTACCGATCCTGATTTATGGAAAGATCGAGGACGAGCAGAGCAATTAAATAAAGAAGCAGGCGAACTGCGTGATCTTATCGAGCAGTATGATGCAATTCTTACCGCAACAGAGAAAGATTCATTAGACGATGCAGACACTGAAGAAATAAAAAGAAATATAAAAAGTTTTGAGCAAAAACATTTTTTAGGAGGTACATACGATAAGGGCCCTGCCATTCTTGGACTCTCTGCGGGTGTTGGTGGGCAAGATGCAGAAGATTGGGTTGCAATGCTTCGAGATATGTATATAGGATATGCAGAAAAACGTGACTGGAAAGTAAGAATTCTCGAAGAACGTATTGCTGACTTTCAATCGAAAACTGGACGACATCCAATACGGCACGTTACTTTTGAAATTGATGGAAAATACGCATATGGATTTTTAAAGAAAGAGGCTGGAGTTCATCGCCTTGTGCGTATTTCTCCATTTTCAGGAAAACAATTGAGACACACTTCGTTTGCACTTCTTGAGGTTTTTCCAGAAATACCCGAAATAGAAGAAAGGAACCTTGTAATTCCCGATAAAGATATTCGCTTGGAAGCATTTCGTTCGGGGGGTCCCGGAGGACAAAATGTAAATAAAGTTGAAACAGCAGTACGCCTCATTCATATTCCCACTGGACTTACCGCAGCATCTCAAGTCGAACGCTCTCAGGCTCAGAATCGTGTTCGTGCAATGAAGCTCCTAAAAGCAAAGCTCTTGAAGCTTATGGAAGCTACGAAACAGAGTGAAATCAACGCACTCAAAGTGAAAGTGAAGCCTGAGTGGGGTAGTCAAATTCGCTCATATGTTCTCCATCCGTATAGACTAGTAAAAGATCATAGAACAGAGGTTGAAACCTCGGCAGTAGATAAAGTCCTCGAAGGCGAGCTTGATGTATTCATAGATGCCGAGCTACAATTACAAGATAACCAATGATCACATTTCATGGAGTCTCTAAAATATATAGCGATAAAACAGCAGCCCTCGATAATGTATCCTTTAAGATTTTACCGAGAGAATTCGTGTCCCTCGTGGGTCGTTCAGGCGCAGGAAAATCAACAATCATTAAGCTCTTAATAGGTGAGGATAAGCCCACTAAGGGGCGTGTAACTTTTAGTGATCTTGATGTGAGTAAATTAAGATCACGAGAATTGTCTCAGCTTCGAAGAAGAATAGGTATTATTTTTCAGGATTTCAGATTACTCCCCAGCAAAACCACACATGAAAATGTTGCTTTCGCTCTTGAGGTTGCGGGTCGCCCACAGCGAGAAATTGACGATCTTGTGCCTCAGGCGCTCGATATGGTAGGCCTTGCGCAGCATGGTAAAAATTTTCCACACGAACTTTCGGGGGGGGAGAAGCAAAGAGTTGCCATTGCACGAGCAATGGTATGCAGACCCGAAGTTGTAGTTGCCGATGAACCAACAGGAAACCTCGACCCCGAAAACTCAGAAGAAATTATCAAACTTCTTCTAAAAATTAATGAATTAGGTACTATAGTAATTCTTGCAACTCATGAAAATGAAATTGTAGATGGATTAGGGAAGCGAGTGATTAGCGTTGATAAGGGTCAAATCATTAAAGACCACGCAAAAGGAAAATATAGTATTTGAACGTGTATAATGTATTAAGTATTAAGTATAATGAAATAAGTAGTCCATTATACATAATATATTTCCCATTATACTTATCTTATGGCAACAACACTTTTTAGAATTCTTAGATACGGATATCAAAATTTTATTCGAAATGGCTGGCTTTCAACTGCTACTGTTGCGGTAATTACCCTCGCGCTTATGGTATTTAGCGGCCTTATTATATTCAATGTCATTACCGATACCGCAATGAATATCCTGAAGTCAAAAATTGATATCAGTGTTTCGTTTAAAAAAGAAGTTCCTGAAGACGATATACTGCGTGTGAAAAGAACACTTGAATGGCTTTCTGAAATTAAACAAATTGATTATATCTCTCAAGCACAAGCACTCGAAATTTTTAAAATTCGACACAAGGATGATCCTACTATCTCCCAAGCCCTTGAAGAATTAGGAGAAAATCCACTTTCAGCATCACTTAATATTAAAGCTCACAATCCTCAAAAATATGGAGCAATTGCAACATATCTCGAAAATGAATCATTAAAGCAATACATTGAAAAGGTTTCATATAGACAGAATCAAATAGTAATTG
>Ga0209542_10001578_pt1 | contig 53145 bp, 46 predicted proteins | sample RifCSPhighO2_01_FD_184028 | JGI IMG/M metagenome (GOLD analysis project Ga0209542, IMG submission 184028) | Soil microbial communities from Rifle, Colorado - Rifle CSP2_plank highO2_0.1 (SPAdes) (version 2) | ecosystem: Environmental > Terrestrial > Deep subsurface > Rock core/Sediment ... | reverse complement strand
ATTTTCAGTCTTTCCGCCTGCTTCAAAAATTTTTCCCTTTCCTGATAACTCAATTCAACATCAAGGTTTAACCTTGATGTTGGGGCAAAAGATTCTAGAAATTGCAGACCCAGCAAAGCGACAGCTTCCGCTTCTTCCCTTTTAAGCTCGTCCGTTCTCAATTTTACTTTGTCTTCTTCCAAACTTAACCGCGCCAAATGTCCTTTAATTTCTCTTAATTTGGCTTCCGCCTGATAACTTTCTTTTTCCATTTCGGCGATTTTGCGCCTGTTTTCTTCCGCTTCCAGTTTTAACTTGGAAACTTTTTCTATTATTTCTTTTTCCTGTTTCTCTATCGCACCAATCGTTTCTTGGATTTCATTCTTTTTTTTATTTAAATCGCTTGCATCATTACCGTCAATGACGGCGTTATCCTGTTTTCCTGAAATTTTGGCGATAAACTCTTTGGTCGATGAAGCTATTTCTTCAAAAATTTTTCTCGCTTCCGCGATATCGGAATTGGCCGCACCCAAAATCGCCGACTTTTGAACAGCTTTTATAATCTCTAAAACTTCTAAGCAAGGGATCGGTGGCGGTTCGCCTTTTGATTTTGAAGACCCTGAAGACAACAACTGCCTGTACTCCATAATGCCTTCCAATTTGCCCAGTTCCCTTTCCAAAGCGTTACGACCGGAACGAGATTTGCCTAGCTCTGATTCTTCTTTGGCTAATTTAATTTCAATATCTTTTATCGTTTTACGCGCGTTTTCAGTGGGCGATTCTCCATGAAAAAACGGCCTTGATTTTTCCGCCGTTTTAAATTCTTCAACAATCTTGTTTTTTTCGGCGATTATTTTGTCCGATTCTCTTTTCAAATAATCCCTTTCTTGAGGTATAAATTGGGCATAAATATTTTTAAGCTCTGTTTTAAATTTTTCCGCCTCTTCAATCTTTTCCGCTTCTTTTTTCAGAAACTTTAACTGATGTTGGATTTCTCTTCTCAGGCTCTCCACTTGCTTTATGTTTTCCGCCGTCTTTTCCAGCCTCTTTTCGGCATCCACTTTTTTAATTTGGTAAATTTTTAGTCCCAGCGCCTCTTCTATCATCTCTTTTCTGTCTTTGGGCGAGGCGTTCAAAAATCTGTCCGCCTCACCTTGGCTGATGATGTGGTGGCTGGACGCGCCAAGTCCGACACTGCCAAGCAATTCCGTTATGTCTTTGAGGCGAACAGGCGAATCGTTTATAAGATACTCGTTTTCTCCGCTTCTGTGCACTAGTCTGGTGATAATCACTTCTTCAAAATCAACCGGCAGTATTTTATTTTTATTGTCAAAAATCAAAGAAACCGACGCTCGTCCCATTTTGGCGGCGGTTTGCGAGCCGTTGAAAATAAGGTCTTCGCCTTTCTTTCCGCGCAAACTTTTCATGGACTGCTCGCCCAAAACCCAACGCAAGGCCTCGGCGACATTGGATTTGCCGGAACCGTTCGGTCCGACTACCGCCGCAACGGCGGAAGGAAACTGTAAAACAGTCGTCTTGGCAAACGACTTGAAGCCGGATAATTCCAACCGCTTTAAAATCATAGGTATATTATAGGGTAAATAGCGGTTTTATAAAAAGAAAAGGGAGCCTCTGTTGAGAACTCCCTTTCTGCGCATGGGGGCGAATATATGCTATTAAAAAACCTCAACTACAGAATGGATGCCGCTACTAAAAAATTACTCCTCTTGCTTGTTGTTTTTATTTCTTGCAAAAGATCTTCCGCAACCTTTTGCAAAGCGACGGCCAATTCATACATCTCAATCATCATTTTATTCTTTTTTGTCATCTGGTCGTATCCGGCCAGATTTTTTCTTGCCAAAGCCTCAGCGAAAGATTTGTAGTTTTCTTTCAACTCTTCCGCTATAGCCTTGTATGGAGGAAAAACGATGTTCGTCTTTCCCGCAACATCAATTATTTTCTTGATGTTGCTTTTTATAAACTCAGCAACTTCTTTGTCTCCAAGACAATTCTTCATTTTCGCTCACCCCCTTTCTGTTGGGTGAAAATAGTGAAATAAAATAAATTTTTTAACGCCCCCTTATATTAAACAAAATTCCTACGGACAAAATTATAATTTTTAGCCCAGAACTAATACGGCCTTAATTATTGTTTTCCCCGTAAAACAAGGATTTTTGTGTTGTTTTTAAAAGACCTCTTTACATTTAGCCTAGTCCTTTAAAAAATGCTGTCAACTGCCCTATTTCATCTGCCAATTTTTCGCTTTCAGGGCTTTTCGGGCGGCGTCTTGTTCCGCTTCCTGCTTGGAATCGCCTTTCCCTTCCGCTATCAATTCATCGCCCAAGAAAACACCCATGGTAAAAACTTTTTCGTGGTCTGGGCCGGATTCGGCCAAAACTTTATACGACGGAGTAGCGCTTTCCAGCTCTTGCGCCTTCTCTTGGAACAGGCTCTTAGCGTCTATCCATAGCTTTTTTTCAATCACTTCTTCAATTTTACCGAAAAGATTTTTTTCCAAAAAGCTGAAAGTTTCTTCATATCCGCCATTAAGATAAATCGCCCCAAGAAGAGCCTCAAAAGCGTTGGCCAAAATGTATTGCCTCGCCTTGCCTAAGCTCTTGGCTTCTCCTTTGGAAAGAAGCATCAAATCGCCGATATTAAGACTGTTGGCAATCTCGGAAAGCGTAATGGAATTGACCAGCGCCGCCCTTAACGCCGTCATTTCCCCTTCTGTTTTCTTGGGATATTTTTTGTACAAATATTCGGTTATGGCCAGTTCCAGCACTGCGTCGCCTAGAAATTCCAACCGTTCGTTTTGCTCCAAACCCAAAGACGGATTCTCGTTCAAATAAGATCTGTGGGTAAAAGCCTGCCTGAGCAGATTTTTGTCTTTAAAATCAACACCTATTTTTTCTTCAAATTTTGAGAAATTCATTTTTTGTTCAATTCTTTTATCGCTTCCGCCAAAATTCCTCTTATGTCGTCATACATTTTTAGCTCGGGCAATTCTTTCATTTTAAACCACTTAGCGTCGTCCAAACCGCCCGTCTGTTTGAGTTTTATATCGTCATTTTTGGCTAAAGCGAGAAAATAAGTGACGCTTTTTTTTATTTTTCCTTTTTCCGGATCGGAGGCCATGTATTCGTTCTTGCCCAATTCTTTGCCCACTTCCACATCCAAACCTATTTCTTCCATTATTTCTCTTTTCGCTCCGTCGGCCGCGTTCTCGCCTTCTTCTATTCTTCCTTTAGAAAGCGTCCAGTAGCCGAAAATATCGTGAACGAGAGCGAATTCCATATCATCGCCATTTTTCTTGCGCACGACCGCTCCGGCAAGTTTTTCCTCAATAAATTTTTCCGGTTCTTTTTCTTTTTTTTCGTCCTCTTCTTCTCCGCCCATTTCCCGATAAACGGTGCCCAGCACGCCGTTGACGAATTTTCCGGAAGAATCGCCGCCGAAAGTTTTGGCCAGCTCAATGGCCTCGTTTATGGCGACTTTATTGGGCACCTCTTTTTTGTTGCCGAAAAGCAATTCAAAAAGCCCAATTCTCAAGACATTTCTGTCTACGGCGGCAATCTGATCCAATGGCCACTCCGGAGCCGCCTTTTCTATAATGCTGTCTATTTTCTTCTGTTTTTTGATAACGCCTTTTATTAGAGTTTCCACGAAAACGGAGTCTTCAAGACCGGGGGCGAATTGCTCCACGTTGCGTTTTATGATTGAGTTTATTTTTGATTTATCCTGTCCGCTAAAATCCCATTCAAAAAGGGATTGCATCGCTACGCTCCTGGATAAATGCCTGTTTGCCATAAAAATTAGATTTTAAAAAATCTTACTTGCTTTCTTTTTCCGCAAGCTCCTGTTCTTTGGCTTTTCGTTCTTTTTTGTTCAGTTTGGCTAGCACATCAATAACCTGCCTTCCTTTATATTCCCCGCAATTAAGGCAAACCGTGTGGGGCAAAGCTTGAGTTCCGCATTTTTTGCACACCGCAAACTGCGCCGCTTTCAGCGCGTGATGAGCCCTTCTGTTCCCCGTATGAGAACGGGTGCTTCGCATTCTTACTACCATAATATTTGCAATTATACACGATTATCCGTTCTTCGCAATGCCCCGCGGTAATGTCCACACACATATGGCGGTTTTTCTCCCAAAGCGTTAGCTTGGGAATATGGGTATAACATGGAACGATGAATACAACAATCTGGAACATTGCGGCTTAAATGGAAAAACACCGATTGAAATGCTACAATTATTTAAACTAGAAAAAGTGTCATAAGAAGTTAGTTAAAACATAATTTTGAGCAAAATCTTAAAACTTATCTATAAGCAAAATTGGCCGTTTTTGTAAATGATTTTTTCGGCCTGCCTGTCCGGTAGGCAGGCGCCGTCTTTCAAAATTGCGGTAACAATTCTGGGCGAAGTGGAAACGAGGTCGGTGTGAATCGCCGAATCGTTAAAGCCGAGATTTTGCCAAAATTCTTTGGTTTTGTCCGCCATATCCCCGTCAAAAGCGTCATGATAAGAACTGCCCAAAGCGATATGAAAATTTCCGTTCGGCCCGCCGACATTCTCGTCGTAAAGAGTCTCGCCCATAAACTTAGTGATGCGGGAAAATCTTTTGTCGGTCAGGGAAAATTCCCCTATCTTGCCGGCGCCCTCCGCTTTTATCATTTCCAAAAGCGTTTTCTCATTTTTCTCGGCTTTGGCTTTTACCACCCTTCCGTCTTTAAATTCCAGTTCAATGCCTTCAATAAGATTGCCGTAGCTGTAAAGCGGCTGGTTGAATTTCGCCCAGCCTTCCGCTCCCCGCCAATCCGGCGAAGTGAATATCTCAAAGCTCGGCACGTTCCGCCCGCTTCCGCCGACCCATTTTCTTTTTTCTCCCATATTTATTTTCAAATCAACGTCGGGACCGGTTACGCGCAACTTTTCTATCTTCAGCTCGTTCAGCTTGTTTTTATATTCGCCGATTTTTCCGTAAACATTTTTCCATTCTTTGACCGGATTGGCTTTGTCCAAAAAACAAGCTTTGATTATCTGGTTCCAGTATTCTTTCAAAGATAAGCCGGCTTCTTTAGCCATAGCTTCCGTGGCGTAAAGAGCTATTGTCCAAGTGAATTTTCCTTTGTTTTCTTTTTCTTCCTTCCATTCTTTGAAAGGCTTGAAAACTTGGCTTGAGGCCATTATTTTCTTGGGGTCAATCTTTTTCAGAGCGAACTTGTTGGTCTCGCTGTCTATATAAATTGAATGGTCTATCTGCTCAACCAGTCCTTTTAAAAATTTATCCGGAAAAAATTTAAGCTGATTTTCATCGGCCAAATCGTAAAATTCTTTTTCCAAATTTATTTTCCTTTCATCGGCGGGAAGATAGTTGCTTAATACATTGCCTCCGGCTTTTAAAATCGCTCGCCTCAATTCAACATAAAAAGGCTTGGCGATATCGTAGACTGTAAGCCTAACTGTTTCGCCCTTCTTAATCCCCTCGCCTCCGCCCAAGGCGAAATTAACCAGAACATCGGCGTATTTCTCCAAAATTTTTTGAGGCGGGTGATACATTATGTTTTTTTCAGAAGAGAAAAAAGGTATTTGATAAAAACGCCAGTGCCCCAAGCGATTAGTATGTAAGAAATAAACACCAAAAAACCGCCGTGCCAAAACCAGTAGCCAAAAGTCATCGGCTCGCCGGAAATTTGGACACTCTCGGCATGCGTATCCTTTATAAATCCGGAATGGGCGATTAAGTTATGTGTTTTACCGTCTGTCATTTACAGGAAAATTGTTAACTTAATTCTTTTTTCTTTTCCTCAAACTCTTGCTTGTTTATTTCTCCGCGGGCGTAGCGTTCTTTGAGAATATCAATGGCTGATTTGCCGGAGACGGAGACGCCTGATTGCCTTATCAGCCATTTTACGAAGTAAACAATGCCGGCGATTATCAAGACCCACCAAAAAATCATAAATATCCAGCCGAAACCGCCCATAACCCCAAATCCAAAGTTCATCATATTGTTTGTTAGATTATTATTAAAAGGGAACATCATATTCATCATAGGCATCCAACCAAGGCTTTCTGTTGGGAGTGCCGCCGAATTGTCGCAACCGGAAAGCCGCTTGCCCATAATTATATGAATTTGTTCCTCGCCATCTTCGCCATGCATTTGAATCATCATGGCGTTCATAGCGGCGTGCGACTTGCCGGCCATCGTCCCCATAAAGTATTCGCCAAGAACCCCGTACTGCTCATCGCTTAAATCGGCGCACGCGATTTCTTTTGCTTGCAGTTTGCTCCAAAGTTCTTTGCCTTCGGCTTCTTCCTTTATTGTATGGTCGTATATCTCTTGCGACACGCCGAAATCTCGCCCCATCCCTTCAAGTCCTTTCAGGGCAGGCATTTGAGCGTTCGCCGCGCCAGCAGCCGAAACGGCCGCGATTATTATAAATACGGCCAGAAAATATTTTTTCATATTTTTATTTTACACCGATTTAATTTATCCGCAACTGGATGAGCTTGGAGTTTTTCACTCTGTAAAAAACTCCGGGAGCAGGGATCGAACCTGCGACCAATCGCTTAACAGGCGACTGCTCTACCGCTGAGCTATCCCGGAATAAATTTTTAAAAAATCCATTTGGATTTTAACCTGATTTCGTTCTTATTGCAATCATTTTACGCTGCGTAAAAAAATGGACAAGAATATCTTTCTATGGTATCTTTCTTATAAATAACACCTTAAAAAAATTATTTTTAAAAACTTTTTTCTGAAAGGGAGGAAGGCAATGAAAAGTACTATTAAAAATCCGTGGTGGTTTATACTGAAAAATCCTTGGTTTTATTTTTTGTTGTATTTCATGGTAGTATTAATAACGATTGCCTGGTTTGCGCCAAAGTCTGTAAAAAAAATAATCAACCTAAAGAAACAAGAAACGGAAATTAATAAAAAGATTGAGCGGAAATCAAACAAAAAAATAAATTTAAACGAAAGTGCTTATTTCTCCACAGGCTATTCTGCCAACACAAATGATGAAGAAAAAATAATAACAACGGCAGGAATAATTTGTATATTAGGAAACGGAAACATTATTCATGTAACAATGACCGCAGAAAATGTTGATGGCAGAATGAAAGAAACTGAAGAAACGGTTAATTTTCTTATTAAGCATCAGGATGAAATTTTTGATGACTTGATAAGAACAATTGTTGAAGCGGGCCAGCGATCTCTGGACACAGAGCCCAAAAAAGAAAAGTCGCCCCAACCTCAAAATGAAGGGGTAATAAAGAAAAAAGTTTAATCAACGGCTGGGATTTTCTCCAGCCAACTCAATCGGCTTGTTTAATCCACTTGGAGTGGAGCAAGCCGATTTTTTATTTCAGATTTTTAACGCTTCTTCAAAAATATCTTCCGGCGACATTTTGTTTCGTTTTTTATACCCGCATTTGACGCACTTGTGGGTAATGTCGTACTCCCCTCCTTTCGCTTCTATCTTGGACGGCTTCATCATACCTCCGCAATCGGAAGCCCTATCGCCCGGATTTACATCCAAATGTTTGCTCCAAAGGCATTTGGGGCAATGATTGGTGTACCCGTTACCCTTCACCTCTTGTCCGCAATTCCCGCAAACAAAATTTTCTATTTTGCGTTTGAAATCAATGGCCATAAAATCATTTTATTTTCTCATATTCTTGCCAAAATGCCAAATTGGCTATACTTTTAGGTTATTATGGTGAAAGGATTTTGGAAAAAATTACTATCGACATCGAACGTCGATAGTAGGCCGATTTTGGCGCTGGCGCCGATGGCCGATGTGACGGACGCGGCGTTTAGGCGAATTATCGCCAAATACGGAAAATTTACCCGCCCTGATGGCTCTATTGATGGCGGGCCGAATGTGATGTTCACGGAATTTGTTTCCTGCGACGGATTGTGCTCTAAAGGCAAAAAGAATCTTCTGCCTATTCTTAAATATACTGAAAAAGAACGGCCGATTGTCGCTCAAGTTTTCGGCGCCAAGCCGGAAAATTTTTACGAATCCGCCAAACTGATAAAAAAGCTGGGCTTTGACGGCATAGACATTAATATGGGCTGTCCAGACAAAAAAGTTTTAAAACAAGGCGCCGGAGCGGCGCTCATCAACAATCCCCAACTCGCCCGAGAAATAATTAGGCAAACGAAAAAGGGCTCCCGCCTGTTCGGCGGGCAAGCAGGAGAAATGCCCATTTCCGTCAAAACCAGAATCGGCTATGACAAATACGATAAAAAGGAATTTAAAAAATGGCTGACAGCGTTATTGGAAGAAAAACCGGCCGCCATTACTATTCACGCCCGAACAAAAAAAGAAATGTCGCTTGTCCCCGCCCACTGGGACATTATCACCGAAGCGGTAAAAATAAGAAACGAATTTGATCCGTCTCCAAATCATACTTTAATTTTGGGCAATGGCGACATCCGAAATATTGCCGACGCGGAAGAAAAAGCGAAAACTTTCGGAGCTGACGGCGTAATGATCGGCCGAGCGGTTTTTGGAAATCCGTGGCTGTTTGCAAACGTGAAAAAAATAATTTCAACAAAAGAAAAATTATCAATCCTTCTTGAACATACAAAACTGTTTGAAAAAATAAATAAAGGCCAAAATTTTGACGTTATGAAAAAACACTTTAAATCTTATGTTTCCGGCTTCCCCGGCGCCAAAGAATTGAGGATTAAATTAATGACCTCTAAAAATGCCAAAGAAGCGGAAAAAATTATCCTTGTTTTTCTTTAATCAGTTTATCCAAAATCTTTTTAAACTCTTCCATGCTGGCGAGGTCGTATATAGAAATGGCTTTGACGGGCTTGCCCGCTTTTTTCAAGTCGGCCATTTTTTCTTTCAAACTTTTCTCGTCAATCAAATCAGACTTGGCCAGAAAAATATATTCCGGTTTTTTAAGCAATTCTTCATTGTATGTCATCAATTCTTTTATCACGGCATAATAATCTTTGAGCGGGTCCTCTGATTCGGCCGAGACAAGGTGAAACAAAACTTTCGTTCTTTCAATATGGCGGAGAAATTTTATGCCCAAGCCTTTTCCCGCCGACGCTCCTTCTATAAGACCGGGAATGTCGGCCAAAATCAAATCGTAATAAACCCCTAGATTGGGTTCCAGTGTGGTAAAAGGATAATTGGCCACTTTGCTTTTGGCGGCGGTAAGCTCGTTGAGCAAGCTGGACTTGCCCGCGTTGGGATAACCGATCAAGCCGACATCGGCGATAAGTTTTAACTCCATGCGCATAGTAAAAGCCTCGCCGGGCAAACCGGGTTGGAACTGACGCGGGCTGGTGTTCTTGCCCGAACGGAAATGCCAATTGCCGTGTCCGCCGAATCCGCCGGCGGCAATCAAAACTTTTCCCCCCACTTTGGTAATTTCCTTGTCTTTTCCGACATCCAAATTGTGGAGCACCGTTCCGACCGGAACTTTCAAAATTATGTCTTTTCCCGCCGTCCCATCGTTTAATTTTTTCTTTCCGTTCTCGCCGTCTTCGGCGATTATTTCTTTTTTGTAGCGAAATTGCCTAAGAGCGCCCAAATCGGACACTCCCTCCACGAAAACATTCCCGCCGTTTCCGCCCCTTCCTCCCGTCGGTCCTAAAGACATCAAATTGCTGTTGAAGTAAACTCCGCCTTTACCGCCATGACCCGCTTGGACTTTTATTGTTACATCGTCTATAAGCATAAACGCATTCTATACTAATTTCACATTTTTTAACAATTGGCTATATAATGCCAACAATGAAAAAGATAGGCGCGAACAATATTTTTAATATTTATAAACCTGTCGGAATTTCTACTTTGGACACTATAAAACTGCTTAAAGAAAAATATCCCGAATTGAAAAATGAGAAAATGACTTACGCCGGAAGATTGGATCCGATGGCGGAAGGAGTTCTTCTTATTCTCGCCGGAAAAACCGTTTACGAAAAAGAAAAGTATTTGAAACTGGACAAAGAATACGAAGGAGAAATTTTGTTCGGTTTTGAAACGGATACTTACGATGTTTTAGGCCTGCCGGAAAAAATAATTCACTATCGACATTCGATGTCGATAGTGAAAATACGAAAAATTTTAAAGAAATTTGAAGGAGAGATTTCTCTGCCTTTGCCGCCTTATTCTTCTTATAAGATTAAAGGCAAGCCGTTGTTCCAGTGGGCGCGCGAGGGAAGATTAAATGAAATAGAAATACCGATCCGCAAAACAAAAATAAATTCAGCTGAATTGTTAAGCCTTAATGAAATTTCCGGTAAAAAATTAATGACAATGATTAAACAAAAAATAAATTTAATCAAAGGCGATTTTCGCCAGAAAGAAATATTTGGAAGGTGGCAAAAAATATTACCAAAATCATGCTGGAGCATAAAAACGGTAACATTCCAGACAGTTAAAGTTAAAATATCCTGCTCAAGCGGAACTTACATCCGCTCCATAGCCCATCATCTCGGCCAAGAATTAAAAACTGGCGGAATTTTATTAAACCTTAAAAGAACAAGGGTCGGCAATTTTGACATAAAAGATTCCGAAAAATTAAAGGTTATTAAAATTGCATCTTACCAGCGATAGCAAATATACCTTAATTTTGAAAATATAAAAAATAAAGGGCATTATGGAAGACTGTAAAATCTTTTCCATAATGCCCTTCTTGTTCATCCCTTAATTCCCTTAGGAAACTAAGGCAGGATACAATTCCTGGAATTCCTTCTTTGCTGATAAACCTTTTGCTTGGCAAATCTCAATAAAAACTGTCAAGCTTGCACGTAACAGGCACTCTGTCATTTCCTTGTTTACGGTAAAGGATAAGTTATTGGCATTGTTTGATCCTTTTATCGTAACTAAAACCTCATCTTTTCCGCAAATATCTTCATTGTATGGATTGTGCGCATTAATATTTTCCAATTTACCCAAACCAAGAGCTCCAGTAACCAGTCTTGGAAATTCCGCTTTGACTAATTCACTTGTTTTTTCCGTTTTTATCGTATCCATTTTTAAATCTCCTTATAAAAAATAATTGTCTTGCGAATTAACCCTCGCAGTTTAGGTTTCTTTAAAATGTACATCTCCCAAAAGTCTATCATAACCAACTTTATTTGTCAATGCTTTACAAAAGCAAAAATTTTTATTAGAATTTAAAAACCCTGTTAAAGCGGGGTTTATTTTATGGAGATACGCAATATAGCCATTATCGCCCACGTTGACCACGGCAAAACGACTTTGACCGACGCCATTTTGAGACAGACCGGCATGGTCACGGACGAAAATATAAGCATGGACAGCAACGCTCTGGAACAAGAGCGCGGTATTACCATTTACGCTAAAAACACTTCTATCTTTTATAAGGACACGAAAATAAATATCGTGGACACGCCCGGCCACTCCGATTTCGGTTCGGAAGTGGAACGGGTTTTGCGTTCAATTGATTCCGTTGTTTTGGTGGTGGACGCCCAGGAAGGCCCGATGCCTCAAACCAGATTCGTGCTGAAGAAATCGCTGGAGCTGGGACTGAAGCCGATTGTGGTGATAAACAAAATAGACAAACCAGCGGCCAATCCGGCCAGAACTTTGGACTTAGTTTTTGAATTGTTTTTTGATCTCGGCGCCAACGAAGAACAGCTGGATTTCCCCGTCGTCTACGCTATCGGACGGGAAGGCGTGGCCAAACTCAATTTGGCCGACGAATCAAAAGATTTATCTCCTCTCTTGGACACGATTCTTAAAAAAGTTCCTCCCGCCGGAAGCAACAGCGAGAGCGACTTGGCTATGCAGCCGTTCAATCTCGGCTATGACAATTTTCTCGGGCGTCTGGCTATCGGCCGGATTTACAGCGGCAAGATAAAAACCGGAAGCGCTGTTTTCGTGAAAAAGCCGAACGGCGAGACAAGAACCGGCAAAATCACCAAACTTTTCACTTTTGAAGGCGTTCAAAGAAAAGAAGTGACGGAAGCTTCCGCCGGGGATATTGTGATGGCCGCCGGACTGCCGGACATCTACATAGGTGAAACAATCTGCTCAAACGAAAATCAGGCCCCATTGCCCGCCATCAACATAGACGAGCCGACCATTTCCCTTAATTTTTTGGTCAACGATTCCCCTTTCGCCGGACGGGACGGAAAATTCGTTACCACCAGGCAGATAAAAGAACGGCTGGAAAAAGAGCTGGAAATAAACGTCGGTTTGAAGATTGATTTTTCCGCCGGTGAATTTTTCAAAGTTTACGGGCGGGGCGAATTGCATATCGCCATACTTCTGGAAAATATGCGAAGAGAAGGATTTGAACTCCAAGTTTCCCAGCCGCAAGTCATCATCAAAGAAGAAAACGGCCAAAAAATGGAGCCGTTTGAAGAAGTGACGATAGATTTGCCCAAAGAATTGTCCGGCCCGATTATAGAAACGCTGGGCCGAAGAAAAGGCATAATGACGCAGATGAAAGAAGAACAAGGCTCCATCGTCCGTCTTGTTTTTGAAGCGCCGACCAGAGGCATCTTGGGCTATAAAAATCAATTCACCATAGACACCAGAGGCGAAGGCATAATGTGTAGCCGATTTATCGGATTCCGGCCTTACGCCGGAGAAATCAAAAAAAGAGACACCGGTTCAATGACCTCAATGGCTTCGGGCAAGGCCGTGGCTTTCTCTTTGGACAATCTTCAGCAGAGAGGAACGCTTTACGTGGAGCCGAATACGGAAATATACGAAGGAATGGTTATCGGCAACACGATGAAAGGAGATGAAATGGTCGCCAATCCGACCAAGGGCAAACAGCTGACCAACGTGAGAATGGGCGGACAAGCCGACGAAAAAATTGTTCTGGCTCCGGCTCTGAAAATGACTTTAGAAAGGGGCTTGGAAATTATGGCCGAAGACGAATACTTGGAAGTGACGCCGTTAAACATCCGCCTTAGAAAACAATATCTCAAAGAAAGCGAAAGGAAAAATTCCAAAAGAGTGAAATAAAAAAACAACTTTGCCACAACAAACTCTCTATTTCTTTAAAGAAAAAGGATTGTAATTAACACCAATATCATAAACATCAACACCTTCCGCTTTTTTCAATCTATTTACAATAAGATATGTCAACGGTGTTGCTAAAATTTCATAAAAAACTTTAAATAAATACCCAGAAATAATAACCATCACAAGATTTCCAGTTGGAATCGTGCCAATAAATCCAATCGTGACAAAAAGAAATGTGTCCACACCTTCGCCAACAATAGTTGAACTAATTGTTCTTATCCAAAGATGTTTGCCTCTCATAAGTATTTTTATCTTAGAGAGAACGTAGGAATTACAAAATTCTCCTACAAAATAACCAACGATTGACGCCAACACAATACGCGGAACAATTCCCAAAATAATTTCATATGCCCCTTGATTTGGCCAAAATGGAGCAGGCGACAATGTTTGCACAAGGAAATAACCCAAACTCATCAATACATTGGCAACGAGCCCTGACCAAATAATTTTTCTGGAAGCTTTGTATCCATAAACCTCAGTTAGTATATCTCCAAAAATATAAGTGAGCGGAAAAATGAGAATCGCTCCAGTAAAGAAAAAACCGCCTATTTGAATTATTTTTACCGCCACTGTGTTAGAAATCATCAATGTGGCTACAAATAAAATCGCAACATATAAAAAATATTTACTTCCATTAGAAACATCTTTGTCTTTGATGTCGTTCATATTTCAATTATATAACTTATCATAAAAAAACAAAGCTCTACTAAAAAATCAGTAGAGCTTTTTTAAAAACCAACTTTCAGATACTCCTTCAAAAAAAGTTTTTATCGGCAATTCTCTGAAACGAAAATTTTTAGCAAGCTTGCTTATAACCGTATCGTCCGCTTTAGTTTGTCCAACGGCATATTTCCAACCTTGTGAACTGCTCGTTTTCAACGCCACAAAGATCAAAAATCTAGACCACCATATCAAATCAATCATTAAATTGCCATAGTCAAGACCTAGTCCGCCGATGTGAATAATTTCTTGCGGCTTAATTTTCTTTCCTTCAAAAAAATCCAGCAATTTATCTTTTTCTTTTGTATCTGGAAAATTTATAACTTCAAATGGAGCAACACAAACCACTCCCATAAACTTTCCTAGACCTTCCGCCTTTAAAACAAAAGATTTTGGGTCGTAAAATTCAGCTCCGACCAAATTGCTGACAAATTCTTCTTGAATTCCCCACTTTTTTTGTAGATAAATGGAAAACAATTCTATCCCCTTACCTATTTCGTTTTTATTTGTTTTACTTATAACGCTAATCCGCGCAATATCTTCCATAAACATAATTTCCTCACACCTCCATTAAAAAATTTAAACGAGCTAAAAGTTATAAAATACGTATTTACGATATAAAAGCATAAATAATCTATATAATCAAGATCTTTTACTCGTTTGTTATCACTTTTTGGGCGATAGCGTCAAAAGTGATAACTTTTGGTAATTTTGGAAACTGCGCAATATTGGATTGTGCAACACTCGGTGTCGCACACAATACAGCTGGAAAATGCTATACTGGCGGTATGGCGGTTTATAAAACAAAGCTCGTCAAAAAAGAGGAAATCGCCGAAGGGACGATGGCTTTTTATTTTGAGAAGCCGGCAGGTTTTGACTTCATCGCCGGGCAATATGTGACAGTTTCTCTTATCAATCCGCCGGAAACGGACGACGAAGGCAACTCCCGATTTTTTTCCCTGATAACCGCGCCTCATGAAAATTGTTTGGGAGTCGCCACTAGAATGAGAGATACGGCTTTTAAACGCATCCTTAAAAATTTGCCTATCGGTTCGGAAGTAAAAATAGCCGGCCCAGACGGTTCGTTTTATCTACCTAAAAACGCTTCCCAACCGGCGATTTTTCTTATTGGCGGCATAGGCATTACGCCGGTTTTCAGCATTCTCAAAAACGCCGCTTATAAAAAACTTTTCCATCAATTATTTTTATTTTATTCCAACAAACGGCCGGAAGACGGGGCTTTTCTGAAAGAATTGCAAAATTTGGAAAAAGAAAACCAAAATTTCAAACTTATCGCCACCATGACGGAAATGGAAAAATCAAAACAGGCTTGGCGCGGCGAAACCGGGTTTATAAACAAAGAAATGCTCCAAAAATATATCAAAAATTTGAACTCGCCGATTTATTATATGTCCGGCCCGCCGGCGATGGTAAAAGCCATGAGAGAGTTGGCGGAAAAAATCGGCGCAATTGATGACAATATAAAATTTGAAGAATTCGCGGGATATTAGTATAATAACCGCATGTACGAAATTTTATTGATGATAAAATATTCTCTTCTGCAAAGCGCCGGTTTTTTCATTTTGGCGATCGCCGCCGCCGCTTTGGTTTTTATAGTTTTACACGTAATTTCCAAAAAATTTAAACTGGCGAGGAAAATCGCGCTTCCCGCCGTTATTTTGGTTTTAGGAATTTTCTTGCTGTTCTTTTCGCCTCAAATTTTCCCCCAATATCTTAAGTATCCGTTTTTCTTGAAAACTTTCGGGCCGGCCGGCGGTCCGGAATTGCCCCTGAAAAATGTTTACGCCTTTTTCAAAAATATCAAAAATTTTGAAAAAACGGATATTGCCAAAGACCCTGCCGATATTCCTTCACCTATTGATAGAAACGCGCCTGAAGAAGTAAACGTGGAAATAGAGGCCAGAGAAGTCATCGGAGAAATGGCGCCGGAAATTTTCTTCAATTATTGGACTTACAACGGCCAAGTGCCCGGGCCTTTTATCCGAGCGCGAGTGGGAGACAAAATCAATCTTACTTTGAAAAATAACCCCTCCAGCTTGCATCACCACAGCATAGACTTGCACGCCGTTAACGGCCCGGGCGGAGGAGCGACGGTAACGATGGTTGAGCCGGGCCGGTCAAAAACTTTTTCCTTTAAAGCTCTTAACCCCGGTCTTTATGTTTACCATTGCGCCCATCCCAATGTCGCCGCTCATATGGCCCACGGAATGTACGGGCTGATTTTAATAGAGCCGGAAGGAGGACTGCCTGAAGCGGACAAAGAATTTTACGTGATGCAGGGAGAATTTTACAGCGCCGGCAACTTGGGCAAAAAAGGACTGCAAGTTTTTGACGCCAAGAAAATGATTGACGGCCAGCCGGAATACATAGTTTTTAACGGCAAAACTCAAGCGCTAAACGGCAAAATAGAAGTCAGTGTCGGAGAAAAAATCCGCTTATACGTCGGCAACGGCGGAGTCAATCTGATTTCTTCTTTCCATGTTATTGGGGAAATATTTGACAATGTCTATCCCGAAGCGGCCGTCGGTTCGGAACCGCATCACAATATCCAAACGACCATTGTGCCAGCCGGAGGAGCCAGTATTGTGGAATTTAAAGTTGATGCGCCCGGCAAATACATCCTCGTTGACCACGCCTTAGCCCGGCTAGACCGGGGCGCTTGGGGCATAATGACCGCCGAAGGCCCGGAAAACAAAGAAATATTTGACGGAGTGGCGGACACATCCGACAATAGCGGACACTAAAAACGAAGAAAATAAAAAATCCCCGACGGTACCGTCGGGGATTTTTTATTTTGTCAGACTTAGTAAGAATTTCTTCTTCCTCCAAATCCTCCTCTACTGCCGCCACCGCCTCCAAATGACCTTCTCGGCCTGTCGCCTCCTTCGGTTTTCGGCTTGGCAATGTTGACAGTCAAGTTTCTTCCGGCAAACTCCTTTTCGTTAAACATTTCTATGGCTTTGTTGGCTTCCTCTTCGGAAGACATTTCCACGAAACCGAATCCTCTTGACCTGTTGGTTTCCCTGTCCATTATGATACTGGCTGAAATAACTGTTCCAGCTCCGCCGAAATGATTCTTCAATTCATCTTCCGTCGTGTCATAAGAAAGGCCTCCCACATATAATTTATTGTTCATTGTGTTTGGTTTTTTACTAATAAAATATCTGCGGTAAGACCTTTGTCGCGCACTTGATTAAAATGATAAGCGAACACCTACAGATTTGTCCCGTTTAAAATCAAGCGGGATACGAAAGTATTGTAACAGAGTTTCCTAAAAAAACAATAAGTGTATAATTATTATATATGCCGTTAAAAATAAAAAGTGAGAATTACAAGTTAAAGCAAAATAATAATATGGATAAAAAAATTAAAAACCATCTCGGAATAGGCGCCCTCGTTTCTATGGTTATTTTGGCGATATCTTCTTTGATATTCGCCAATATCTATTCCAAATCAATAGAACCTTCTTCTTACCGAAGCTTTTCCGTCAGCGGAGAAGGAAAAATCGCGGCTGTCCCCGATGTCGCCCAATTCACGTTCAGCGTCATCACCGAAGGAGGGAAAGATGTCGGCGCCATTCAGCAGGAAAATACGCAAAAGGCCAATCGGGCCATCGCTTTGCTGAAAGACAGCGGAGCGGAAGACAAGGACATCAAGACCGCCGGCTATAGCTTGCAGCCGAGATACCAGTATTTTTCTTGCCCCGCCAGCAAGAATTCCTCCGCCAAACCCTGCCCTCCGCCGGAAATAGCCGGGTATTCCATAAACCAAACCGTGTCGGTGAAAATCAGGGATTTTGAAAAGGCGGGCGAGATATTGGCCGGAGTCGTCCAAAGCGGAGTCAATTCCGTTTCCGAACTTTCTTTCACGATAGACGACAAAACGGAAATTGAAAACCAAGCCCGCCAAGAAGCCATTGCTGTTGCCGTCAACAAAGCGGAATCAATCGCCCAAGCCGGAAACTTTAATCTTGGAAAGATATTGTCCATAAATGAAAACTCTTTCCCCGTGTTCAATCAATATAAAACATTGGGGATTGGCGGAAGCGAAGACTTCGCCGCTTCAGCGCCGGTCATTGAACCGGGTTCTCAAGATGTGACAGTCGGCGTAACGATAAGTTACGAAATAAGATAAATGTAAGAAAAAAGGTGCTTAACTTAGCACCTTTTTTAAAATTTCCCGTGAGCTGCAGGAGGGGGAATTTTTAACTTTTTTTAATTTTAGTATTTCTGGAAAAGGTATTTGTGAAAAAGGCAAAAATTCTTCATTCTCTATGCATTCTAAAATTTCTACAATGTATGGATATTCTATGTAATCTTCATAGTGTTCAGGAAATTCCACCATGTAGTCAATGTCGTATTCTAGTATAATTTTACTGTCATAATGAATAACAACGCATCTATCACTATCGTAATCTATAATATATATCGATTGTCCAAAAAGACCGTCAACTAGTGCAATTGTATCAGAATAAAGTCCATAATTAGAATATACTCTTATCATACTTACCCTCCTTAATAATAATGTTTATTTTAAAAAACTATTTTATCTGCCTAGAGTATACATCATGTAAATGTTAACATGAAGCTATGAGAATCTCCGTCAAAGCCAAAACAAACGCCAAGAAAGAGTCGGTGGAAAAATTAAGCGATAATGAATTCGTCGTTTCCGTCAAAGAGCCTCCCATAGACGGGCGCGCCAACTGGGCGATATGCCGAGCCGTCGCCGATTACTTCGGCGTTTCTCCTTCCCGAGTCAATATAATTTCCGGCCAAACGGCAAAAAACAAAATCGTGGAGATAAAGTAAAAAAATAGTCTGTTGAATTTTGTTAAAATCAAAATTAGAGTATATCAGCGATAGCAAATATACTCTAATTTTGATTATGCTATTTTTTCGTATTCTTTTTTTAATTTTTCCCAATTGCCAGATTTGCCGGAATCAATCGCTTTTCTTATTTTCTCAAACAAAGTTTTGTAGAAATAAATATTGTGCAAAGTGGCAAGTCGTTGAGCTTCCGGTTTGTTTTCTAAAAATATTTTGCGAAAATCCCTTCTTTTAATTCCTGCGGCGCATGCTTGGCATTTACAACCTTTATCAATCGCCTTATTGTCTTTGGCAAAAATTCCCCTTTGGATATCCAGCCGGCCGTTTTTGGAATAAAGAGCGCCGTGCCGGGCTTCGCGAGTGGGGATAACGCAATCAAAAGTGTCTATGCCATTTTCCGCGCCAATAAAAATGTCTTTAATGGCGCCGATGCCAAGCAAGTGTCTAGGTTTGTCTTCCGGCAGTCCAGACAAAGACCAAACTAAAACATCACTCATCTGCTTTTCACCGAAAGACCCGCCGATGCCGAAACCGTCAAAAGGAAGCGCGCCGATAACCGCAGAACTTTCTTTTCGCAAGTCTTCAAAAACCCCGCCCTGCACAATGCCATAAAACGCTTGGCCGTTTTTCTTTTTCGCTTTTAAACATTTTTCCGCCCAATTATGAGTTTTCTGGAGCGATTTTTTATTGTAATCGTAATTATGAAGCGGCGAAGTGCACTCGTCAAAAGCGAAAATTATGTCCGCCCCCAAATCTTCCTGTATTTTTACGGAAATTTTCGGATCAAGTTCGTATTTTTTCCCATCATAAGAAAAAACAACCCCATCTTTGCCGATTTTCACTGGATTTTTGCTTACATCGACATCGAATGTCGATAATTTGTTTCGCGAATCTACTTTGCCGATTTTGTGGACTTTTCCCCAGCCGAGGCTGAATATTTGGAAGCCGCCGCTGTCGGTCATAATCGGATTTTTCAACCCGAATCTTTTATGCAATCCGCCGGCTTTTTTTATTTCCTTCACCTTGTCCGTCACAAACAAATGAAAAGTGTTGGAAATGGTCAATTCCGGCGACGCCAAGCTATGCCCTTTCTTATCCAAAGATTTTATCGTCCCGTGCGTGGCGACAAAAGCGAATCCTGGCGTCAATATTTCCCCATGAGCCGTCTTAATCGCCCCTGTCCTCGCCCTGCCCAACTTATTTTTAATTTTGAAAAACATTCTGTTTAATCCTTTAACCTGTAACTTGGACATTGAATGTCCAAGTTGTTTTTATTTTTATCGCCGATTTTTAATAATTTAACCATTATTTAAAGCCATATTATCACTTTTGACGCTATCGCATTTTTTTGATAATTAGGATTTCGATGGATTATTCACCCTTACCCATATCCGCAACCGCAAGCACCACACTCACAAATAATCCAATGACAAGCGTTGCATTCAATATTAATATTGTTGTCCAAATTTTCCTTGCAATTATAACAATGTGTGACACGGTGCTTTACCGCTATGTCTGTAGGCATTATTCCTAAATAGTTTACGCCCAAAGAATTCAAAAATTCTTGATGGCGCATTTTCATTTTTTTTATTTTTCTATATTCTTCTTTTTTTCTATCATTTATTACCAAGCTCTCTAGCACTCCTCCCAAATTAGATAAAAAAATATTTTTCCACTGTTCATCAAATAATTCTGAATAATATAAAGATTTTGCTTTTTCTGTTTCATTGGAATATAAGAGTTTCTTTATTTCATTAATAAAAATTCTACGACAATGCAAATCACCGATATCATTCGTATTCATTCCACATTTTGAGCAAATGTTTTGCATAGGTAAAAATTTACACAAATATTATAAATTAATTTAGCCGTTGTTTTATTTCATCAACAAGAAAAGGAGTACTGCGGTATTCTGCAACTTTTTTAGCAACATTTGTTACATCTTCTTTAAACAAAATTCCATTTTTATAATCCGTGATCCATTGTGTAATTTTTTCTTCAAACACCTCCTTTGTACTAATTACTTCTATCCATTCTTTATTTTCTGGAAATATATTTGGTTTAATAATCATGTTTTTCCTTTATTAACTGATAACACTCTCATTATACCAAAGTCCCAATTTTACTCGCAAAATATCACTTCTTTCGGCGAGATTTCCAACTTTTCCGCAAACCAATCGCGCGCGGTTTCTTGATCGCCGAGCGAGTCAATCAGTCCGTTTTTAAGCGCGAGCGAGCCGGGCATTGACGAACCGTCGGCGAGTTTTGCGACTTGTTCAATGGGCAAATTTCTGTTTTCCGAAACCATTTTTACAAAGTGATCATGGTAAATTTTCAAATCGCGTTCGAGTAAAGATCGTTCGGAAAAAGTAAGCGGCTTGTCAGGATCGCCGTAGTCTTTGAATCGCGCCGATGTTAATTGAATATATTGCAAGCCGTCTTTGGCGTTTTTCGCTGTTTTGTCCAAATACGACATATTGACGCCAATACTTCCTATTTCAGAAAAAGAAGAAGCGATTATCGTATTTGCGCCAGTTGCCGCAAGATACGCACCTGAATTTGCCCCTTCGCGTATGAATGTTGCGACAGGCAATGAAGAACGTTTGAATCCGTTTGAAATAATCTCCGAAGCAACCGCCGAACCGCCGCTTGAATCAATGCGAACAAAAATACCGAGAATGTTCGTTTCATTTTCCGCCTTGTATAGCGTGGCGAGAACCTCGTCGGCGTTTGTGGAAGGAGGCATTTCGCTCCAACTCCCATCTTGATCAGCTCCGGCGTAAGATATAATATCTCCCGTTATCGGTATGACCGCAATGTTGCATAAACCATCGCTGATCGACAAGCTCGCGCTATATCCGCTCCACCTATTGTGCCATAGACCAAAAATCCACAATCCAACGGCAAAAACAATAAGCGTGGCAACAATCCATAGCGCGATTATTTTAATTTCTTGTTTCATTATTGTTATAATAAAAAGTAAAACATTAATAACTCTTCAATCTTTCCGATTTTTCGTGCTGGCGGATTTTTTCCAGCGCTTTGGCTTCAATCTGCCTGATGCGTTCTCGGGTTACTCCGAATTCTTTGCCGACTTCTTCCAGGGTATGGACTATGCCGTCGCCCAAGCCGAATCTCATTTGAAGAATTTTTTGCTCTTTCGGCGTTAGGTCGTTTAGAATTTCTTGGAACTGCCCGGTCAAAATCTTTTGGGCCGCCTGCTGGTCGGAAGAAAGGATCTTGTCGTCGGCCACGAAGTCGCCCAACGTTGAATCGCCGTCATCGTCTCCGACCGGCGCTTCAAAAGAAACCGTGCTTTGGTCTATTTTTTGGATATGGTGAATTTTTTCCACTTCCAAATTCATTTCGGCGGCTATTTCTTCCGGCAGAGGCTCTCGCCCCAAATCTTGAGACAGTCTCCTTAATACCTGTTTATATTTGGAAATCGTTTCCATCATATGCACCGGAATCCTGATGGTTCTGGCCTGGTCGGCGATGGCTCTGGTTATCGCCTGCCGTATCCACCAAGTGGCATAAGTGGAAAATTTGTAACCCTTTCGCCAGTTGAATTTTTCCACCGCCCGAAACAACCCGAAATTGCCTTCCTGGATCAAATCCAAAATGGACAAATCCGGGCTTCGGCCGACATATCTTTTGGCGATGGAAACAACCAGCCTCAAGTTGGCTTTTATCAAGATATTTTTGGCCTCCTCGTCGCCTTCTTCAATTCTTTTCGCCAAATCTCTTTCCTTGGCGGCGTCAATCAGAGAAATTTTGCCGATTTCCCGAAGATACATCTGGACGGCGTCTATGGATTCTTTGTCCAAGCCTTGTTCCAGTTTTTTCCCGTCCGTTTCTTCACTTTCAATCATATCCTTGCTCTCAATGACATCAACGCTTGATTCGCTGAAAGTGTCGTAAATAGTATCCAAGAGCGCCACATCTTCTTCAATGTGCGGAAACTCTTTGATAATCTCGCTGTAAGTGACAAAACCTCTCGCCTTGCCTTTTTTGAGAAGATTGTCTATCTTGATTTTTATTTCTTCCGCCTTTTTTGTTCTTTTCGGCGAAGAAACCGGCTTTTTCACTTTGATCGCAGGCTTATTCAATTTTGCCGTCTTTTTTATTTTTTTCATTTTGTTTCGTTTAATTTTTTGGTAAGCTTATGGAAATCGTCCAGATATTTTTTTAACTTCGGTTCGCCGCTTTCTTCGGACTTGCTCGCCATTTCCAATTCTTTTATTTTTTCCGTCATATTTTCCAGTTCCGCTTTTATCTCTTCCTTTTCAATTTCTTTTTTTATTTTTAAAAACTCGTTCGCCAGAGACGATTCTTCGGAGAAAAACAATTCCGCTTCCAATATCAGTCTGTTTTTTTTCTCCGGCGGACAATTTTCAATTTCCTCTTTTTTTAAAGCGATAAACTCGTCAATAATCGGTTTTAGAGATTGATCTTTGGTGTCTTTTTGCCAAAGCGCCATCCCCAAAAGCTTGTTTCGCATAAAATCCAGCCTTGTCTGTTTGGGATTTGGAGATGCCCCAACCGACATCGGATGTCGGTTCACAGAACCGACATCCGATGTCGGTTTTAGGCTCACTTTCTTCAATTCATCCCAAACGGCGTCTTCTTTTATTTTTAATTTTTCGGAGATTTTTTTCACCCAGCCGGCCTTTTCCATTTCGCTTTGCAAAACGGCGATGTACGGCAAAATTTTTCTCTCTATGTCCTTCCTCTCGTCAAACAATTCCAGATAAAACTCTATAACATTTTTGGCTTCGCTTACCGCTTTCAACCATGATTCCGGATTATCCAGCACCGCGTCGGCCGGGTCTTTGCCGGAAGGAGAAACGGCTATTTTAACTTCAAACCCTTCCGCCAGCGCCATATCTATGCCCTTACTTGACGCTCTCGCTCCAGCTTCGTCTTTGTCAAAGGCCATTATTATTTTCTCGGTCAGCCGTTTTATCAGCTTCAAATGTTCAAAAGTCAAGGCCGTTCCCGACACGGCGACGGTGTTGGCCGCTCCGGCTTGATGGGACATCACCGCATCCATCTGCCCCTCCACGATAACGCAGGCGTCCTTTTTTCTTATTTCGTTTTTCGCTTTGTCAAAACCGTATAAAATTCCGGACTTGTCGTAAAGAACGGTCTGGGGAGAATTTATGTATTTGCCCCCCGAATCAGTCCCCTCTTCGCCGAAAATTCTCCCGCTGAATCCGACCGTTTGGCCGGAAGCGCTGTTAATCGGAAACATTATCCGGCTCCTGAACCGGTCGTAATATCCGGCTTGCGCCTTGGCCGATTTGATAACCATTCCCGCTTTTTCCATCTCGGATTCGGAATAGCCTTTGTCTTTCAAATAATCGCGCAAATTATTCCAGCCGGCCGGCGCGAAACCTATATTGAAAGCTTTGGCCGTCTCGCCTTTCATCCCTCTTTTTTTAAGATAAGCGACGACATCGGCGTTTTTTCTTAATTCGGTTTCGTAAAATTTTACGGCCTCGTCCATAAGCTGAAGCAGTTTCAATCTTTCATTTTGCCGGTTTTTGTCTATTTTTTCCACCTCCACCCCCGCCCGGTCGGCCAAAATTTTCAAAGATTCCAAAAAATCAATCCCCTCTATCTCCATTACGAAACTGAACATATCGCCGCCGCGGGAACAACCGAAGCAATGCCACGATTGGCGGGCGGGAGAGACAAAAAACGACGGAGTTTTTTCGTTGTGAAAAGGGCAACTGGCCTTGAAGTTGGCGCCCGCCTTTTGGAGTTTGATGTAACTTTGGACGACATCCGTTATGTCAAGGCGGGATTTTATTTGTTCTACAGTAGAAGACATAATTGGAAAATTCGAAATCCGAATATCGAAATCCGAAACAAATTCTAATTTTTAAATTCTAAACTTTTTAATATTTATATTTTAAATTTTGACATTGTTTCGTGCTTCGTATTTCGAATTTCGTGCTTATTTTTTTTCTTCTTCTTTCACATATTCTTTCCTAAATCCCGTTCCGGCGGGAATCAGCCTGCCGATTATGACATTTTCTTTCAGCCCGATGAGCTTGTCTTCTCCGCCCATCACCGCCGTTTTTATCAAAACTCTGGCCGTATCCTGAAAAGACGCGGCGGACAAAAAGCCGGCGGCGGACAAAGCCACTTTGTCTATGGACATAACCGTTGACTCAAGCTTGGCCGGATTTTTTCCTTCGCTTTCCGCCCTTTCGTTCTCCTCCAAAGCTCTTTGGCTGTTAACGGCTTCTCCGGCGTTAAGGTCGGTGTCCCCGGCGTCAACGACTTTAAGCCTTGAAAACATCTGCTTGATTATGACTTCAATGTGTTTCTCGTTGATGGAAGCTCCTTGCATAGAGTAGACTTTGTCCACTTCTTTAAGGATGTACTCCTGCGTTTTATCTCGGCCGGCGACGGCAAAATATTCTTTTATGTTGAGAGACCCGTCGGTCAGAACATCGCCCGCTTTCAGCTTGTCTCCCTTTTTGACCGTAACGAACCGGCCGAAAGGTATGTAAAACTCTTTTGACTCTTTGTCTGTTTTTGCCGTTTCTTTGTCAATAAGGACAGTGATAATCTTGTCGGTCGTTTTCAAATCAAGCTCTTCTCCGGCTTGTTTTATTTCCAAAACTTCCCCTTCCGCATCGCAAACAACGGCCGGATTTTTTGGAATCCTCAACAGAAAAATTTCTTCAATTCTAGGAAGGCCCATAGTGATGTCTCCGCCGCCGACGATGCCTCCTTTATGGAAAGTCTTCATCGTCAGCTGGGTGCCCGGTTCTCCGACGGACTGGGCGGCGATGATGCCGACAGCCTCTCCGATTTTAACCGGAGCGCCGGAACCAAGGTCGTAACCGTAGCACTTTCGGCAAACTCCCCTTTTGGCCCGGCAGGTTATCGGGGAATAGATATTGACTTCTTCAGCGCCCGACGATTCCAACCCTTTGGCGTCCGCCATAGTCAGAAGATGGCCTTTTTTGAAATTGCCGGCGGATGAGGCGAGTGTCCGGCCGAAAATTCTGGCGGAAAGTTTTTTGCCGTAGCTTTCCATATTGCTTCTGGAGACGATAATTCCTTCTTTGTCGGCGCAGCTCTCTTCGGTAACGACGACATCGTGAGAGACATCAACCAGCCTTCTGGTCAAGTAACCGGCTTTGGAAGTCTTCAAAGAAGTGTCGGCCTCGCCTTTTCTGGCTCCGTGAGTGGTGATGAAATATTCCAAAATTCCCAATCCTTCTTTGTAGCTGGACCGGACCGGAAAATCAATAACCTTGCCGGCCGGGTTTATCATCAAACCTTTCATTCCCGTCATCTGTCCCAGCTGGCCGAGCGATCCTCTGGCGCCGGAAGTTACCATGGCGTGAACCGGGCCCATTTTATCCATCGTTCCCGGAACCAAATCTTCAATTTTATTCTTCGCTCCCTGCCAAATTTCTATGACTTTGTTGTATCTTTCCGAATCGGTCAAAAGGCCGTCTTGATATTGGCCTTTGATTTCAACGGCCAGTTTTTCCGCCGCCGCCAAAATTTCTTCTTTCTTTTCCGGCAGTTTAAGGTCGTGATAACCCCAGCTTATGCCGGAAACCGTCGCGTATCTGAAACCGAATTCTTTTATTCTGTCCAAAATATCCGGCGTCGCGTCAATGCCGTATTTCTCAATCAGCCGGGCGACAACGGACGACAGGATTTTTTTGCCCGTCTCTTCGTTGATGTAAGGAAAATCGTCCGGCAGGTTGCCGTTGAACATCAGTCGGCCGACGGTTGTTTCAAAAATTTCTCCGTTGAAAATTTTGTATTTCGGTATGTCGCTTGGCAGAACTTTTATTTTCGCTCTTATGTCCGCTTTTCCGAAACTGCTGGCCAAAATGGCGTCGTCGGGAGACGAATAATAATTTCCCTCTCCCTGGGCGGATGGCTTAATCTTAGTCAGCCAATAACAGCCCAAAACCATATCTTGAGAAGGGTCAACTATCGGCTCGCCGTTGCCCGGCCTTAAAAGATTTTTCACCGAAGCGACGATGTCTTTGGCTTCCGCTTGGGCTTCCGGACTCAAAGGAACGTGGACGGCCATCTGGTCGCCGTCAAAGTCGGCGTTAAATCCGTGGCAGACCATCGGATGAAGCTGAATGGCGTTTCCGCCGATTAAAACCGGCTGGAAAGCCTGGAAGCTTAATCTGTGCAGAGAAGGAGCGCGGTTGAGCAGAACCTTTTTGTCTTTAATGACTTCTTCCAAGATGGCCCAGACTTCCGGAATTTTCTCGTCCACCAGTTTGCCGGCGCCCCGGATGTTATAAGCGATTTCTTTTTTGATGAGTTCGGCGATGACAAACGGCCGGAATAATTCCAAAGCCATATGTTTGGGCAAACCGCATTGGCTCATCTTTAATTCCGGACCGACGACGATAACCGATCGGCCGGAATAATCCACTCTTTTTCCGAGCAAGTTTTGCCTGAACCGCCCTTGCTTGCCTTTCAGCATTTCCGCCAGCGACTTGAGCGGCCTTCTCTGCCCTTGAGCCAAAGCCGTGTTTTGGCTCCGCCTCATAGTGTTGTCCAGCAAGGCGTCCACCGCTTCCTGCAAAATTCTTTTTTCGTTGCGGCAAATCACTTCGGGCGCTTTTATCTCCACTAATTTTTTCAAGCGGTTGTTTCTGTTGATGACTCTCCGGTATAAATCGTTCAGATCGGAAGTGGCGTGCCTCCCGCCGTCCAAAGCCACCATCGGCCTTAAAGCCGGCGGAATGACGGGAAGGGCGGTCAGAAACATCCACTCCGGACGAATACCGGCGCTCTTCATTGATTTCACCAGATTGATTCTAGCGATAATTTTCGCCCGGTCCTGGGCCGTCGCCGTTTCCGCCAAGGGTTCCAGCCTGCTTTTAAACTCGTCCAAATTTATCTTTTTGAAAATGTTGTAAATGGATTCCGCCCCCGTTTCCGCTTCAAATATCTCGCCGTATTTCATACTCAAGCCGTAATAGTCAAGCTCGGAAAGCACCCGATACAAAACCAGCGCGTCCAGCTCGCTTTTGGCTTTAAGCATTGAGTTTTTCAAAACATCTTTTTCTTCTTTGGTTTTGACCTCTTTGAGCTTGGTCTTGTATTCCGAGTCCAGGTTTTTGTAAGCGGCCGCTTTTTCGCTCTCCACCACTTTGGTGATGATATAGCCGGCAAAGTAAATAACCTTGTCCAAATCGGTTGACTTGATGTCCAAAAGCATGCCGATTCGGGAAGGCGCCCCTTTCAAAAACCAGATATGGGAAACGGGAGCGGCCAAAGCGATATGGCCCATTCTTTCCCTCCGCACGATGGAGTTGGTCACCTCCACGCCGCATTTCTCGCAAATTATTCCTTTGTATCTTATTCTTTTGTATTTGCCGCAATAACATTCAAAATCTTTTTCCGGCCCGAATATCTTTTCGCAAAAGAGGCCGTTTCTTTCCGGGCGCTGGGTCCTGTAATTGATGGTTTCCGGCTTGATCACTTCTCCGCGCGACCAAGACAAAACCTTCTCGGGAGAGGCGAGTTTGAGAACTATTGATTCAAAATCGGTGACTTTTGTATCCATAAATTTATTTGTTTTCTCCTGATTTTTTAATGTCTATGTCCAACGCCAGACCCCTCAACTCGCTGACTAAAACATGAAACGACGCGGGCAAATGCGGACTCTTGAATCTTTCTCCCCTGATTATGGAATTATAGGCTGAAGCTCGGCCGGTGATGTCGTCCGATTTGATAGTCAGCATTTCTTGCAAAGTGTGGGCGGCGCCGTAACCCTCCAAAGCCCAGACCTCCATTTCTCCAAGCCTCTGGCCTCCTCCCTGGGATTTTCCTCCCAGCGGCTGCTGGGTGATAAGAGAATACGGCCCGATGGATCTCATATGAATTTTGTCTTCCACCATATGGTCCAGTTTCATCATATAAATCTGGCCGACCGTCACTTTTTGGTCAAAAAATTCTCCCGTCCTGCCGTCGCAAAGCCTGACTTTGCCGTCTTCGGGCAAACCGGCTTTTTTAAGTTCTTCTCTGATTTCTTCTTCCGTGGCGCCGTGGAAACCGGGCGTAATGGCGTGATAACCCAGTTTTTCCGCCGCCCAGCCCAAATGGGTCTCTAAAATTTGGCCGATATTCATACGGGAAGCGACGCCGAGCGGGTTAAGAATTATGTCCACCGGCGTGCCGTCTTCCAAATACGGCATATCTTCCAAAGGCAATATTTTGGAAATAACGCCTTTGTTGCCGTGCCGGCCGGCCAATTTGTCGCCGACGGAAACTTTTCTCAATTTGGCTATTTCAACGCGCACTTGCTTGATTATCCCCGGCTCCAGCTTGTCTCCCATATCTCGGGAAAAAACTTTGATTCCGATAACCCGGCCTTGCTTGCCGTGGTCAAGCCTTAAGGAAGTGTCTTTGACGTCTCTGGCTCTCTCGCCGAAAATTGACCTTAAAAGCCTTTCTTCCGGAGTCAATTCCACTTCCCCTTTGGGAGAAATTTTCCCGACCAAAATATCGTCCGCCCGCACTTCAGCGCCGATTCTGACGATGCCGTCTTCGTCCAAATCTTTAAGTTTTTCTTCGCCGACATTGGGGATGTCGTAAGTGGTGATTTCCGGCCCGAGCTTGGTGTCTCTGATATTTATGGAAAATTCTTCCAAATGGACGGAAGTGAATTTGTCTTCCTTGACCATTCTTTCCGAAAGAATGATGGCGTCCTCAAAGTTGGCTCCTTTCCAGGACAAGAAAGCGACCAAAACATTCTGGCCCAAAGCCATTCTTCCTCCGTCGCTGGAATAATTATCCGCCAAAACATCGTCTTTTTTAACCTTATCGCCGACATTGACAATCGGCCGGTGATGCGTGGCCGTCAAAGCGTTGGACCGCAAAAAAGTGGCCAAATTATATTCTCTTTTTTTCTTCCCCTCTTCTTTGATTATTATTTTGGAAGCGTCAACATATTCTACCGTTCCGTCATTTTCGCAGAGCGCCATCCGGCCGACATCTCTGGCGGCTCGATCTTCCATACCGGTTCCAACCAGCGGAGCTTCCGGCAAAACGCAGGGCACGCCTTGTTTTTGCATATTGGAACCCATCAAAGCCCTGGTAGCGTCGTCGTGGTCAAGAAATGGAATCATACTGGTGGCCACGCTGTAAGCCTGATTGGGGGTCATATCCATAAAATGAACATCCTTTTTAAATACCAGCCCCGGTTGGGACATAACCCTGGCCTCTACTTCTTCTTCCAATATTTCTCCCGTTTTGGGGTCATATTTAACCTCGCTATGCGCGATATTGTAATTGGATTCGTCCAGCGCGTTAAGATAAACAACTTCGCTGGTAACTTTTCCTTTCATGACTTTCCGGTAAGGAGTTTCCAAAATACCGAACTCATTGAGTCTGGCGTAAACGGCCAGATGGACAACCAGACCGATATTGGCGCCTTCCGGAGTTTGGATCGGGCAAATTCTTCCGTAGTGGGATGAATGCACGTCTCTGACTTCAAAACCGGCCCTTTCTCGGGTCAAGCCTCCTTGACCCAAAGCCGTAACTCTTCTCAAATGTTCCATTTCGTCCAGCGTGTTTTTCTGGGTCATAAACTGGGAAAGCTGGTTGGTAAGGAAAAAATCTCTGACCGCCGACATAAAAGTCCGGTTGTTGACGATCTGCGCCGGAGCCAAAGTGGCCGGGTCGGCCGTGGACATCCTGTCTTGGATGTTCCTTTTCATCTTGGCCATATTCGCCCTTAATCTTTGCTGCAAAAGCTCGCCCACGCACCTTATTCTTCGGTTGCCGAGATGGTCAATGTCGTCCGGCTGGGCCAAGGGATTATTGTTCAGCTCTATGATTTTGGAAACAATACCGACAAGATCTTCCAAGGTGATGACTCTCGGCTCTTTTTTTACATTATCCGTCGGCTTGCCCAATCTGTTGTTCATCTTGTATCTTCCTATCACGGAAAGGTCGTATCTTTCTTTGTCAAAAATTCCGTCAATGTAAGTTTTACTGTTTTCAAACCCGAGCATATCCATCGGCTCGCCCGGCCTCAATCTTCTGTAAAGCTCTATGTAAGATTCTTCGGTCGTTTTGGCGGAATCTTTTTCCAGAGTTTTTTTGATGAACGAAATCGGCCCGGCATCCGCTTTGGAAAAAGTTTTTTCTATGTCGGCGTTGCTCTTCAAGCCGAATATCCTGAAAAGCGAAGAAACGGGAATTTTTCTTTTGTTGTCAATTCTGGCGTAAACGACGCCGTCGGGTTCCGTCTCAATTTCAATCCAGATGCCCCGGGAAGGAATTATTTTTGAGCTGAAATATTTTTTGCCTTTTATCAGATTGGCGTTGAACTGCACGCCGAAAGACCTGGCCAATTGAGGCACCACCACTCTTTCCACGCCGTTGATGATAAATGTCCCCCGGCCGGTCATAACCGGAAAATCGGCGAAAAATATTTCCTGCTCCTTGACCTGGCCGATTTCTTTGTTGGTAAGTTTCAGCTTTACTTTCAGCTGGGCGTCCAAAGTCAAATTTTTGGCCCGGGCGGAAAACTCGTTATGCTTCGGCTCGTCCAAAGAAAATCCGGTAAACTCAAGAGTGAATTTTTTCTGGGAATAATCGTGGATGGGAGAAAATTCCTGAAACAATTCCGCCAATCCTTCCGTTATAAGCCATTGGTAAGAATCGGTGTGCATTTTTACCAGATTCGGCAAGGGCAATACCGGGTCTTTAAGTTTGGCGAAAGATTTTTTGCTCATTATTAATTTAATTATTTAATAAAAAATTAAAAAAACCCTTATTTTATAATAGGGATTCCCGGCGAAAAAAAATTAATTAGAAAATTTAAACATACAAACGATAAAATCCTTTATCTTTTAAGGACTTTATGACCAAACTTTCCGTATTTATAGTATAGCGCCTATTATATCCATAACTTAAAACCTGTCAACTGTGGATAGCCATTCCGCAGACAAGGACTACCCTTGGAACTTTCCAAGGGTAGTCCTTGGAAAGTTTTTACTGCGTCGTTTTCTTGGCCTGCAAAGCTTTGATTTGTTCCAAAAGCTGGTTAATCAAAGTTTGGATTTGCTGGATTTGCTGGGCTTTGGTGGTGGATGGAGTTATTGTTACGGCGGTTCCGGCAGAAGCTACGGATGAAGCGGCCGATGAAGCTTGGGCCGAAGAGGAACTGGTCGCGCCTGTTCCAAACACTTCTTTGATTTTAGCCAATGTTTTCGGGCCGACTAAACCGTAACCAGTGGTATTCTCGTTACCGCTGGAAACAATGCCGTATTTCTTCTGGAAGTTCTGGACGGCTTTTCTGGTTAAAGAGCCAAAGTAGCCGGTAACTTTGCCTTCGGGATAGATTTCCGGGTTTTTAGCCAGTAATTCTTGCAACTGTCTGACTTCGCTGTTTTCCGAACCGATTTTCAGAACTTTAGTTATGGTTATTGTTATGCCGGAAAGAGTGCTGATGGTTTTGGTGGTTGTTGGGCCAGTTGTCGTCTGGGTTACCGTCGCGCCTTGGCTGACGGAAGAAGCTTGACTGGATACGGCTGAAGCCGCGCTGGAACTTGTCCCCGGGATGACGGTGTAGACGGGCGTGGGGGCGGAACCGCCGCCGCCTCCTCCGCCTCCTCCGCCAACAATTCCGCCTTCAGAAAGGGTGCAGTTGGAAGAGCTGGGAGTTACCGTTACTGTGGTTACCGGTCCGGAGACCATAGCCAGAGTGACTAATGATTGAGAGGCGCTGCAAGTCTGCGAAGTGGTGTAAGTGGTAGGAGAAGTGGTAAAAGCCTTTCTGTCGGAAGAAGTTACCGTGACGCTCGCGCCTGGAGACAATTGAATGGAAAAACTGGAACCTTCAACCAAGATTGAATCAAAGTTTGCGCTACCGCTGACAACTAGACTATAACCTCCCACGCTTACGACGGACGATTCGGACAAGGTCACATCCAACGCGCCAAAAGCCAAAACGGGAGCAATTAGAAAGGATAGCAAGGCTGTTAAATAAGTTTTCATAATTTTAATTAGCTTATTAACTACCCGATTTATCTGACAGCAATCCACGACCAGCCCGCATAAGTGGTAAAGCTGGGAGAAGTGGAAGTTGCCCCGAGTGAAACTTGAATAGTGTTAGTGCCTGTACTTGAGGCGCTGATAAGAAACATTCCTCCGGATAAATTGGCGGGTGTAATTGATATTACATCTCCGCTTCGCACGCCGGTGGCTGCGCAAGTGGTAGTGGTGGCTCCAGTTGAATCTATCAGGCCATCATCCGGATTAACGGTGCAGGTGCCGAATAAGAAGACGTTAATAGGAGTACCAATATTTCCTATAACCATGCCGGCGCTGGCCGTGGTGGTGCCAGTAACACCCAATGCGACGTAAGGAGAAGAAGAAGCCACGCCAAGACTGCCTTTCAGAGTAAGGGTGCCGGCTGGAGTTGTTGTGGCGTTGCCGTTAACAAACAAACTTCCCGTCGTAGAAATAACGCTTGTGGAAGCGTTTCCATTGGCGTCTATGGCAAAAAGCTCCGTTCCGGCCACATTGTGAATTCGGAACAAATCGGCTGTTTGGCCGGTAAATCCTCTTAGTGTCAAAGGAATAGCGGCGGTGGAAGTGGCTTCAAGTGTTAAAACAGACAAACCGGATTGAGTCGTCGTGCCAAAAGTCGTGTAGTAGTTCAAGTCAGCAAGTTGCAATCTTTGGCCGCTTAAAGTAAGACCGCTAGTGGTTGTGCCGACTGTAAACCAATTGCTTCCATCGTAAAGTTTAATAACCTTACTGCCGGAATTATAATAAACTGACCCTTCAGTGTCTCCGGTAGGATCCGAAGCCAAGGTGCCAAGAATCAAACGACTGCCGCTGGTCATGGTCGTTGTCGCAAGGTAAGTATTGCCGGAAACAGTCAGCATTGTCGTAGAGGCGTTGACCAAGGTAGTTTTACCTGTAACTCCTAAAGTTGAGCTCATCGTCACCGCTCCCGTCAGGGTGCTGGTGTCGCTTACCGTCAATGTCCCGCCCGTGCTGATGTTGGTGCTGATTGTCGTCGCCGCGTATGTGACCGCGAAGACAAAAACAAATGACACGAACACCGACAAGGCGACACGAAAAAAATTATTGCTTTTCATAAATTATTTAAACTAATAAATTATCTTTTAATGTTAATAATCAAATCGACTGCCAAGTTTTCACTTAGTAACTTTTATTATACTCCCGCTGTTATAAGTAACAACAAATCTACCCTGTGGATAACTTTTTCAATCTAAAATATAAAAAATCAAACCTGTCTGCCGACTGACAATATCTAAAATCTTAGAAACTTTCCTAAATCCAAAAAACTAATTCCTATAACTCAAGTTCTAACGGACATTTCTAATGGACATAACGGACACGATAAAATGACTGCATTCCTAGCTTTTATTCTGTAGCCAGAGCTTGTTTAAAGTGTCAGAGAGTTGTTGCTTATTAAGCAAATTATGATTTATTTTATCAACAACATCAAAAAGTTCGGAGGAAATATTTTTCAGCTTGTAAATTTTAATAAGAGTTTTGAGATCTTTGGGTAAGCACTTTCCTCCGAAACCCCTGTACCCTTTGTGAATTACCTCAAGATGATGACCGCCTATCCATGGTTCGGAAAGCATCATTTTTTTGACCTGATTGTAATCAATGCAAAACGCCTCGCACAAATCATAAACCTGATTGGCAAAAATAACCTTAACGGCGAAAAAGGCGTTGCGAACGAACTTGAATAATTCCGAAGATGTAGAATATACTGCCACCGTTTCTTTGGCCAGAGGCAAAATTTTTAAAATTTTATCGGCTAATTTTTTACTTTTTTCGGTATACCCTATGATTTGAAAAATCGGCTTGGAAAAATCTTTCCAGGCGGTGGCTTCCGTGAGAAATTCCGGGCTGTGGAAAAAATAATGCTCTTTAAATTTTTGTTGCAAATTTTCGGTAGCGCCGGGAGGAATAGTGGATTTTATGACAAATATTTTAGGCTCTTTAAAAGAAAAAATGATTTTAATGAAATCAGAAAGGTCGACTCCGCCGTGATGGTCGTCTTTATGCGGCGTCGGCAAACAAAGAAAAATTATATCCGCGGGCAAAACATCTTCCAATTTGCCAATTTTTAAAAACTTATCGTAGCCAAGCGTTTTCATTTTCTTGGCTTTAAACCATTTTTGGACTTGGCCACCCACCATCCCCAATCCGACAACGCCAATAACCGGCTTTACGCCTTTTTTGTTTAGTTTAGTAAACATTAATTACCAAGCCAAATTTTTTTTAGCTCTTCTATCCCATCCTCAAGAGTCACTTTCGGCTCCCAATCCAACAATTCTTTGGCCCTTCTGTTGTCCGCCAGGGTATGCCTTGGCTCTAACCTTGGTTCAACATAAACTTTTGACCCGCCTATAATATCGGCAATTTTATTGATACTGTAATTCTTTCCCGCTCCTATATTTATAACTTCGCCCTTGCCCACCTTATCGCTTAACATGGCTAAAATATTAGCCATCACCACATCTCTCACGTGGGTAAAATCTCTCGTCTGTTCCCCGTCCGGCACAATAGTCATAGGTTTATCCTCTTTTCTTTGTTTTAAAAAACGTCCTATGACAAGATCATACGCCCCGCCCTCGCTGACCAAGCGCGGTCCGTAAACATTGAAATATCTCAAGGAAACGGTCTCAATACCATATACTCGGTTGAAAATTCGGCATTTTAATTCTCCTATGTACTTCTGTAAACCGTACGGACTGATAGGTTGGGCGCGCATATCTTCGTGCAAGGGCATCGTATCTTGCTCGCCGTAGGCCGAGCTGGAAGCGGAGTAAATGATCCTCTTTACTCCTGTGTCTTTAGACGCGACAAGCACATTGAGCGTCCCGTTAACATTGATGTCGTGAGTTTCGCGGGGATTCTGAATGGAAATTTGGACGCGCGGTTTGGCTGCCACATGAAAGACATATTTGGACCCTTCTATTATTTTCTTTATCGCTTCAAAATTCCTGATGTCTTCTTTAAAAAAAACAGCTTTTTTATTTAAATTTTCCATTTTGCCGCCGGAAAGATCATCTATAACATGCACGTCAAAACCACGCTCCACTAAAGCGTCTGTCAAATGAGAACCGATAAATCCCGCCCCACCAGTGACAACAACTTTGATTTTAGACATAAAAAATACTTTTACACAATACCACTTGGTAAAAATAAAATCAATGTCAAAATCTAAAGTTGTTTATTTTAAAAAAAAATGATATAGTCACTACTAAATAAATATGATGCCATTTTCAATAATAATACCTTGTTATAACGAGGAAGAATCAGTAAAGCAAACGATAGACGATTTAAAAAAATATCTATCAATAAATTCACTGGATGCGGAAATCATTGTTGTTAACGACGCCTCTACCGATAATTCCATTGATATTTTAAAAAAAATAGAAGGAATTAAAATAATAAACCACAGTAGCAATAGGGGTTATGGAGCTTCGCTAAAAGATGGCGCGAGAAATGCGGCCAATGACTGGTTAATGTTTTTTGATGCCGACGGACAGCATAAGCCGGAATACATACTAGGCGCAATAAACGAATTGAAAAACAAAAAATGCGATATGGTTATAGGAAAGAGAGTTGATCACAAAAATACTATTAAAAGAAGTTTGGGCAAAAAAATACTCACAATAATGGCTCAGTATTTAGTTGAACAAAAAATACCAGATATAAATTCCGGATTTAGAATTATGAGAAAAAATGATTTATTGAGATATGAAAATATTTTGCCAAATTCTTTCTCTTTAAGCACCACTAGCACAATGGCTTTTCTAAAAGACGGACTCAAGATTGGTTATATCCCAATAACAATAAACAAAAGGGGTAAGGCCAGCGCAAGTTCGGTAAAAACAAAACATGGTTTTCAATCTATTTTATTGATACTAAGGGTGATAATGATTTTTAATCCTCTAAAAATATTTCTTCCAATCAGCCTTTTTTTATTTTCAGCCGGAATTATTTTCTCCTTAATTGGCGTTTTTTATTACGGCAGATTCCCCACTACCGGCGCAGTGCTTATCATAAGCGCCATTTTGATTTTTTTTAATGGTCTTCTGGCGGATCAAATATCCAACACAAGAAGAAGCTAGCCAAGAAAACTGGTTTTATTCGTTTTTTATTATCGGTTTTTTCATTAAACTAAAAAAACCAGCCACACTGCTTATGAGAGTAAGAAAAAGGACGAACATCGAAACGGCTATTATCAGTTCTTTTCTTACCCCAAAAGAAGAAAACATAATTACAAGCGCGGCATCGCGAGTTCCGACACCCAGCACGGAAAAAGGCAACAGAGAAACAAGGCTGCCCACCGCTAAAACTGAAGAAAAAAACAGAAAAGATATTTGATTTATTCCTATTTCCAGGCTGAACAAATAAACTGACAAATAAAAAACAGACCAAACCAAACCTGTTATAAAAAAACCAAATAAATAATGCCTCGTTTTATAATGGCGCATGTCGCTGAAAAAATCCTCGATGCTCAAATGCCATTTTTCCTGATATTTTTTCGGAAGAAAAAAATAAAATATTTTTCTAAACAATCCTTTTCCAAAATATTTTACCGTTATTATACCGGCTCCAAGAAATATCAGAAAAATAATTAAAAACAAGATCGTTTTTCCAAACAAATTTGAAAATAAAAAAATGCCGAATAGGCCGAAACATATCAAAAAAAACATATCAAAAAAACGATCCAGAAAGGTGCTAACCAAAGATTTACCTAAGGAATGGTCCTTTTTTAAATAAAAAGATTTCCAGACTTCCCCAATCCTACCCGGAGTGAATGTCCCAATATAATTACTGCTTTGATACATCAAAAAAGAATCCCAGAATGAATACCTGATATTTTGAACGCTCATCAGAGTTTTCCAGCGATATGCCTTAAGAAACAAAGAAGGAAAGGATAAGCAAGAAATTAGAGAGAATTTCAGAATACTAACTTGTTTTATAAGTTCTTTGTAATAACGAAAATCAACTTTCAGCAAAAGAACGACTAAAAGGAAAAAACCGAATAAATAATAAAACTTCTTCAACTTCTTCAACTTAAGCTTCATAATTTTTTGTTATTTTAACACAATTAATGATATATTGATAGACACGAATACTTAGATAAGATAACATTTAAAGAATGAGAATTGTTTTTATAAACCCGCCTTTTACTAAATATTCCGGCGTTGAAGGGCACGGGGGCAGAGTAGCTCCTCTTAATTTAGGCTATCTTGCCGCTTATATAAGAGAAAAAAAACCATCTTTTAAAATAGACATATTGGACTGCGAGGCGCTTGCTCTTTCTTATGATCAAATAAAAAAATATCTTGACGGTTTTAAGCCGGATGTCGTGGCTATAACAATGACCACGCCGGCCTATGAGCATGTGATCCATGTGGCTGATATAGCCAAAAGTTTAAATAAAAAAATATCCATAATTGTTGGAGGGCCGCATCCAACCGCTCTACCGGAAGAAACACTGGCAGAAAAAAATATTGATTTTGCGATAATGGGAGAAGGAGAAATAACTTTATTGGAACTCTTGGAACACATAGAAATGGGCGGCGCTAACTATGACCAAATAAAAGGTTTGGCCTATAAAGATATACCAGGAAAAATCAAAAAAAACGAAAAGAGAGATCTTATTCAAAATCTTGACTCTCTGCCGTTTCCGGCCAAAGACATCTTGCCTATTAATAACTACTATCTCCCCGCCACAAAAAGAATAACGGGAGGAGTTTCCACCAACATGATTACTTCCAGAGGGTGTCCGTTCAACTGCACTTTTTGCATGGCCAAGACTGTGTGGGGAAGACAAACAAGGTTCAGATCGATCAAAAACGTTGTGGACGAAATAGAAGACATGATTAAAAAGTACAATGTTGTGGATTTTACTTTCCATGATGAGTTTTTTACCGCAAACAGAAGCCGAGTTTTAGAATTTTGCAACGAAATTAAAAAAAGGGGGATTAATATAAAATGGTTCTGCCAGGCAAGATGTGGCACGGTTGACGAAGAAATGCTTAAAATAATGAAGCGCGCCGGTTGTGAAAAAATAGGTTTCGGATTTGAATCTGGGGATGAGAATATCCTTAAGTTGATGCAAAAAAGCAATGACTTGTCAAAAGCCAAAGAATCGGCCGATTTGTGTAAAAAAGTTGGAATTAAAGTCGTTGGAGCCTTTATAATCGGTTATCCGGGAGAGACAAAAAAGACTATTATGAAGACGATTAAATTCGCAAAACAAATCAATCCGGACACTGCCGCTTTTTTTATTGCCATCCCTTATCCAGGAACGGAACTTTTCAGGTTGGCAATGGAAAAAAATTACATCAAAAAACCCATAAATTGGAAAGAGTTCGCTCCCCTATCCAACCAAATGCCTCCGATGCAAATACCGAATATAACCCCGAGCGAGCTTGTGGCTCTTAAGAAAAAGGCTTATCGTTCATTTTATTTGAGACCCCGATACATTGTTAAAAAATTATCAGAGATAAGGAAATTAAGCGATCTGACAAGTTTAATCGGCGGCCTGAATTTATTTAGGCGCGTGTTAAAAACTAACAAATAAACAATAATGCCTAACGATATGATTCAAAAATGTTTCTTTATTTATGTCGGCCAAACTGATATGGATTATACTTTGGTCAAAAAAAGAGATTACGGCATAAAAAGAGAGCCCCAAATAGGTTTTGCGTATTTAAGCGCCGTTTTGCGCCAAAACGGAGTTGAATCTGAAATATTGGACTTCACTATTAACTTTTATTCCCAAGAATCATTGGTTGATTATGTAACCAAAAATTCGCCGATATTTGTAGGTTTTTATGCGGCTGCCGCCCTAAAGACTAAACTCATCCAATATTTAGAGGCTCTTAGAAAGAATTTCCCCGACTTAAAAATATTAGTTGGCGGGCCTGATATTTATGATTGTGAAAGTTATCTTGATTCCGGAGCGGACGCTTATTGCATAGGCGAGGGAGAAAAAACAATTGTGGAATTACTCGCTTATTGCAGGGGGAAAGCGAGCAGGGCAAGCATAAAAGGCATTGCGTATAAAGAAAACAATAGAATAATACACACTCAGCCGAGAGGGCTGATAGAAAACCTTGATACGCTCCCCATTCCGGCTTGGGATAAATTTGATTTGGATAAATACTATGATTACCATGTCTTTGACATGGTGCATCCTTACACATCCATAATGACATCAAGGGGGTGTCCTTTTAGGTGCGCTTACTGCGTCTCGCACAAAATATGGAAAAATAAATATAGGCGCAGGACGCCTGAACACGTGATGAAAGAGATTGATTACTTAGTGCTTGAGCGAGGCGTTAGGTACATTACTTTTCAAGATGACATTTGGTCGTGGATGGATGATGATTGGGCAAGGAAAGTCTGCAGCGAACTTATAAGGCGAAAGTATAAACTTAAATGGAGATGCATACTCCACCCGCTAAGTTTTCTAAAAAGCCGCGAAGAAATATTGCCATTAATGAAAAAAGCCGGTTGCACGTCTATTACCACCGGTCTGCAATCCGCCTCTAAAAAAATACTGCAAAACATAAACAGAAGTCCGGCAGAACCTGAGGCTTTGGCCAAATTAATAGGCACGATGAAAAAAGTTGGTATTTTAAACAACACTGCTTTTATTTTTGGCTTGCCGGGTGAAACCGAAGAAACCATCGAAGAGTCAATTGATTATGCCTTAAGGCTCAAACCAACCTTTGCCGCTTTTTATATTCTTTCTGTTTTGCCCGGATCAGACATATCCATGATGAAAAAAGACGGGAAATTTTACACTCTGCCGCAAAAAATCGTAGAAAGAAAATGCAAAGAAGCCTCAAAGAGATTTTATACCAACCCTGGCATTGTTTTTAATATTTTTAAATCAATAATGCGAACTAATCCATTTTGGATGTTAAATATTTTGGGGCATCCAAAATATTTGTTGGATATTTCCGGAATATCAAAAGCGAGGGTTCGCAGCATAGATTGATGGTTATAAATAAAAAATATTTTTTTAGTTTTTCTTTTTGTTTTTATAGAAAACAATCCACTTAAGATGAGAGAAAATAACATCCAGCCAAATTATAATATCTCGAGGATGCCTAATTCCCGATATCAAAGAAAATACTGCTTTGGGCCTGAAATAGAACTTTTTGTACGCCTTTTTCATCGCATTGACAATGTCTTTACTGGAAAAATCAGGATAATTGACAACGGCTGAATAATTTTGGTCATAATCTTCCCAATTGTCGCTTAAAAGCCAGCCTGTATTGGCGGCTAAATCATTAAACTCCGTACCGGGATAAGGAGCGGCCACGGCAAAATTAGCCAATGTTAACGGCAATCTTTTGGCAAGTTTTATTGTTTCTTCAACTGTTGACCAATTTTCTCCGGGAAGTCCTATTATAAAATAACCCCAAATTTTTATGCCCGCGTATTTTGTGGCTTTCATTGTTTCCACTATTTTACCAACGGTAATATCTTTTTTGGACATATCCAAAACCTTTTGAGAGCCTGATTCTATGCCGTACATAATCATTTTACAGCTGGCTTTTTTCATCCAAAAAAGCATTTCTTTGTCTATTGTATCAACCCGGCTGTTGCACATCCATCTTATCTTTAAACCGCCGTCAATAATCTTTTTGCACAATTCAATAACGACATTTTTATTGACGGTGAAGGTGTCTGAATGGAAAAGGATGTTTTTTACTCCGATTTTCTGAAGATATTCCAGTTCTTTAAATATGCTATCGCTTGATCTGGTTCTAAAAATCCTGTTCCAAGCTATCGGCGACCGGCAAAATATGCATCTATACGGGCAACCGCGAGACTCCGTGACAAAAGTAAATCTGGAACCGACAAAGGGCAAGTTATACTTTTTTATGGGCAGCAACTCGTGAAGCGGTATTGGCAAATCATCAAGGTTTTTGATAAGCGGCCTTTTATCGTTTACCAAAACCTCGCCATTTTTTCGCCAAGCGATTCCGAGCACGCCGGCAAAATCTTTTTTTTCTTCTATGGAAATTACAAGTTCTTTCAAAGTTTCTTCCGCTTCGCCCATTATGACAAAATCAAGATATGGAAATTTCTCCATGCTTTTTTTCGGTAAAGCGGTGACATGAGAGCCGACCGCTATGCTTTTAGCGCCATTTTTTTGGGCGGTAGCAGCTGTCTTCATGTCGTTTGAGATGGTGGAACTGATTGAATTAAAAAGAATATAATCCGGCTTTTTTATTTCTATTATTTTTTCAAACTTATCCCAATAAATCTTATCGGCTATGCAGTCCATTATTTCAACTTCAAAACCTTCGTTTTTCATAACAGCCGCCAAATAAGCCAAATTTGTCTGAGGCCAAATAGTCTTTTCTCTGGTTTTCCTTCCCGATCTATCCAGGTCTCTTATAACCATTATCCCCTTTTCCGGAGTTGGCGGATTAACAAACAATATTTTTTTCATAATTTATATTTTGCTTTTTTAGCTGAAATCATTATACAGAAAGCTAGTTTTTTTACAAAAGGAATGCGGCTAAAAATTGAATCGATTTTAATGAGAAATGGGGTCAGTATTTTTTTAAAAGGAAAGAACCTGTAAATATTATTTATGTCCGGGAAGCCTAACAAAAAATACCCAAGATATCCGAAATATTCAACTTTTTCCACTTTTAAACTTCTTCCAATTATAGCGATAAGCTCATTGGCGTCAAAATTCTTATGACTTTCCGAAAAATGCTCCCCCCTTTTCATTATTTTTCGAGGAAGATCGTTGATAATAGTTTTATTAGTTTCAGCAAAAACAACTCTTCCGCCATTTTTTAGAACTCTGGCTACTTCACTTACAGCCTTATTGACATCTTCCAGGTGATGCAAAAGCGCTCTCACATAAACAACATCAAAAGTGTCGTTTTCAAACGGCAAAGATTCAGAATCAGCCAGCGCCACTCTGTCGGTTTTTTGTCTGGCATGCTTTAACATATTCTCGGATATGTCGCAGCCTATTACATTTGTCACTCCCATATTCCTCAGATACGCTATTAATTCGCCCGTTCCGCAACCATTGTCCAGAATGAGCCCTGCGGGTTCGGACATATTAACCATTTTCTCAAACCAGAAATTATGATATTTCATTGAATGTTCATTTTTATAGCGAACTTGTTCGTAGTAATCCGCCACGAAGTTTTGAACATTTATTTCTTCTTGTTTATTTTTCATTTCTAATCAAGTAAGTTACTCCGAACTTTTTTAACACTTCTTGCAAATTGCCTCTTTCCTCCAGTTTTTTTAATGTCTCAGGCGCAAAATAAATAAAACTTAAGTCAGTGTAATAATTTAAAATGGCTGGAGTGTTTTGGTGGTGATCAATGGCTATTATGTCTTCCTTGCTTAAGCCTCGCTTTTTCAAGTCATCAATTATCAGATTCGCTTTTGGCATAAAACTGGCTTCATAATCTTGATGAAACAACCATTTATTCGTATAAAAAAGCTGAAAAGCCAGGAATGAAATAAACGCCAAGCTCAATAAGACAGCTTTTTTTTGAGGAAAATAAATTTTGAAAATGCTGATTATTTTCCAAACCGCAAAAGAAATAAATAAAATAATGATGGACCTTATTTCCAAGAAATGATCCCAATTGTTTGTTTTTAATAAAATTAATCCTAAATACAAAAAACTAAGCCAAAAAACGCAGAAAGTAAACCATTCTTTTTTTTCTTTATACAACATCGCTGCTCCAAAAAAGGCCAAAAATACAAACAATGGACCGCCGAAATTAATTAGAGAAAAAGATTCTTTAATATAAAAAATAAACGACCAAGCGTAAACCCGAATGGTTTTTGATATTGGAACGCTGTATCCGTACTTTGCCAAAAATTCCACAAATTCTGGATCATTGGACTTTAAGGCAACTTCTTTTATATACTCGTCTTTTTCAAAATGATAAGTATAAGGGTCGGGAAAAAGGTGGCCGTATCTGGTAAAAGATTCATCTGTTGATTTAACATAACTGTTGTTTAAAGCGCCCAGCAATAGAAAAACAGCCAAGGCCGGAGCGCCGACAAAAACAGCCCATTTCCATTTTCTCGTTCTATAAAATTCGTAAAAAACAACAGCTAAAACCGAAAATAGAAAAGCGTTGCGAGAAGCTATGGCTAACCCGAAAAACAAACCGCTTAAAACCAGAATGTATGGATTTTTACTTCTCCATTTTATATAAAGAAGCAAAGCCAAGAGAAAGAAAACGGTAGCAAATTCATAAGAACCGGCAAAGAGACTGCCTTTCCAAACAAATGGCATAAATAAATCTAAAGACGAAGCGGTTGCCGCCAACCAAAAATTGCCGAATATTTCAAATATTATTAGAAAAATAAGAACTGCGGAAAAAGCAAACATAAGAACTGAAACATAAAAAGGCAAGTTGGGACTAAAACCTAAAATTTTGAAAATAAAAGAATATATGTAAATGGTTAGTTTGTTGCCAAAAGTGGAAATAACTCCTTCTTGGGCCACCTTTGAAGAAGAAAGGATGACATTGTTTTTGTTTTCTATGCTGTATTTTCCGGAAATAGCCAAGTTTCTCGCCAGAATTATATTTTCATGAAGACCGGTCGGAGCATAGCCTTTATAAACAACCGGGGCTATTCTTAAAAATGACAAGATAAACAAAAACAAGCAAGCAATAACTATTTTTTTAGCCATATATTTCGTGTTTTATTTTTTTAATTAGAAAAATAAAATGTTTTTCAGGAAAATAAAACCAACGCATCTTCCATCGGAAATCCACCGTCTTCCCGTAAATACGGCTTAATCTGAAATAAAAACTCTTGCCTCCTTTGTTTTGCAAAGAAAGAAAACTTATTGAATAAATTCCATTTTGGATAACACTTCTGGCTTTTTTTGATATCCAAGGCATTTTAATCTTTCTAAAATCATAGTCAGACCACTCTTCCAAACTTTTTGGCGGTTTGAATCCAAGTTCTCTGGATGAAGCATAAAGCTCCGTACCGGGATAAGGTGTAAAAATTCTCCATGGGGGTATGATTATATCCGGATCGGTTTTTTTCATCGCTCTGATCAAATCGGCGGTTTCATATAATTCTTTTATCGTCTCTGTGGGCGCTCCGGCTATGAAATAATATTTTGAACCTATGCCGGCCTTTTTTAATCTTCTTACCGTGTCAAAAACTTGCTCATTCGTGATATCTTTGGCCATCATCTTTTGCACCCTTGGCGACCCGGATTCAACGCCAAAAGCCAAACTTTTAAAACCCGCCTCAAAACAAAGTTTTAGCAAGTCATCGTCCATCCTTTGCTGCACATAATTAACCCGGCAAGTGGTAAAAATTTCTATGTTTAATTTTTCTTTAATAAGAAATTCACAAACTTTCTTGGCCCTATTCATATCAACAAAAAACTCATCATCTTCTATTTCAAAGGCGGTAATCCCATAATCTTTTACAAGTTTTTTCATTCTTTCAACTAAACGCTCGGCCGATTCTCCTCTCCATTTACTCTTATTGAATTCCTTATTGTAGCAAAAACCGCAACGGTGCGGACATCCTCTGCTGGTGTAAAAAGCTATATTCCTGCCAGGCTTGCCGGTGGCAAAAGAATAATTTTCAATGTAATTTTCAATGTTTATAAGATTGTACGGAATTTCCGGCGCCTCATCCAAATTAACGAAAGTTTTCTGCGGGTTGTAAAAAACATCATTTCCTTTCTTATAACCAAGCCCGTCTATCGCTTCATAAGACTTCTTCTCTCTCAAAGCTTGAGCTAATTTTAAAACAGGCGACTCGCCTTCACCCACAATCACAAAATCAACAAACTTATTTTTCAGTGTTTCCGCGGGCAAAAGAGAGGCATGAACGCCGCCCCAGACTGTCGGAACATCGCTTGTTTCTTTGACCAAATGGCTGGCTTCAAGAGCATTCATTATCTGTTTGCCTGTTTTAGAAGAAAAACCAACGAACAAAGGTTTATCCTTAAGCTCCCTTGCCAAAACGCTTTTCCAGTCATCGCCAGCTCTTTGGTCTATGATTTTTACAGAAAAACCGTCCTTAACAAGCGGAGCGGCCACAGTTAAAACACTCATTGGCAACAATCTTGGCTTAGTGGTTTCTAGTTTGGGGTAAAACAAAATTACATCCGCCATAATGATTAAGCCATTCTAATATCTTTTGGCCAGATTTTCAATGTAACTCATATATTTTCGGCACATAATATCACTGTCAAAAAATTCTTCCGCCCTTTTTCTGCCAAGCATACCCGATTGAATTCTTTTGTCTTTGTTCACAGCCAATTCAACAATCGCTTTTTTAAGCCCGTCATTGTCTCCAGGCTCGACAACAATACCGGCTTCTCCGGCAACTTCCGGCATGGCCCCCATGTTTGAAATTATAACCGGAATACCGCAAGACATAGCTTCCGCAATAGTAAGCCCGAAAGTTTCGTGCACCAAAGAAGGCTGGATGAGGACATCAGCCTGGCCATAACATTCAGGCAGTTTTTCGTAAGGAATATTATTTTCCCCTCCGACAATCCGCAGTTTTATTTCTAAATCGGATTCTTTCTTTATTGAACCAACAACATCTTTCAGCCAATTTATTCCCTTCTTGGCGGTCGGCCTGCCGACAAAAATAATACCCAGTTTATTTTTCTCCAATTTTTTGTTTTTAGGGATAAATATTCTTGTGTTTACGCCGTTATGAATGCTTATAACCTTGTTTTCTTCGTACCCGCCAATTTTTACAAGAGTCATTTTAGAAAACTCCGATGGAACGAAAATATAGTCCGCTGAAGATAAAAATTTCTTGATAAGAAAATTCCTCAAAGGAAAAGTTATTTCAAACCGGCTTTTTTTGCCGGCGCATTTCAATCCCCCGTTCTTGCCGTGTACAAGGTTAAAGTTGGAACAAAGCGCCCAAGATTCGTGCAAGGTCACAATAACGGGAATTTTCATGTTTGAAACGGCTTTTGCGGCGTAAGCCGATAAATCTCTATGTATATTGTGCAAATGAATTATGTCTGGATTATTTTCTTTTATAATTTTTTTTAAATAAAAAATCGCTTTCGGATTAAAGACGTCTAAAAACTGAGAAAAAATTTTAGCAAAAATACCATCCGTTTTTGGAAAACTAACGGTCACCACCTCATGGCCGGCCTGTTTATATCCGTCAACCAAATAATTGGCGACTGTTTTTGCGCCGCCGTATTGCGAAAAAGAAAAATTTCCTATAACTAATATTTTCATTAGCAAATAGAGACAATCTCTGACTTGCCTTATTCTATATTATTTAAAACATCTTTCAACCAGCTCTTAATTATTCTTTTGCGCAACAATGTAAACATTTGCGTAGAAATCATGGTTTTTTAGAAGCCCAATTTTATCAAAAAAATAAAATAATTTTACGATACGAAAAAATATCTTTGATTTTATTCTGCTGTGTTTTTTCTTCTTATACGGATTTAAAAATAAGAACTTCACAAACTCCCCAATTACGGTAAAAAACTCGCCATAAGAACCATACTCCAATATTTTAAAATTATTTTTCTCAAACAAATGCCTAAATCCTTCTCGGGGGAAACGCCTAAAATCACCAGGGTCGCAATGTCCCGGTATAAGAAAAGGGGCAGTTGCTATGCATACACCTCCCCTTTTTAAAACTCTATAAATTTCAGATGTGGCTTTTTCGGCATTGTCAACGTGTTCTAAAACCTGAAAACAAAAAACAGTATCAAAGATATTATCGCCGAAACTCAGATTTTTGATATCTTCGACATAATCAACGCCCGGGCCGTCATAAACATCACTTGTCTTGTAAGAAGAAACGCTTTTTTCTATTATTTCTTTATATTTAGCAGTGCCCGCTCCTACATCCAAAGAATGCCCTTTTGCATATAACGGGACAAAACGCTTTACAACATCTCTAGTTTGAATTAATTTTTTCATACTACCTAAATTTTAATCTTTCTTCTTTAAAAAATCAATTATTTCAGAATTGATTAGATATTTCGCATCGTCTTTATTTGATATATACTCCAAAACATCTTCCAAGTCTTTCCACATGTTGTTTTTTTCTATCTCCCACGAGTGACCCCACAGGTGAAAAACCCCTTTTTCGCTTTGAGCCTTGTCAAAAAGAAATTTAGCCAAATTTTTCCAACTCAAAAAAGAGCCAACAGGCAGGCTTAAGTTTAAAGCAAGACTAATGTTCCTTAAAAAAGTTCGCGATTTGGCTTTTGCGCCGCCAGAACCAAAAGGAAAAGGGTAACAATTTATCGTTGTCGGCATCAAAAATGGATTTTCAACATTAAACTTGAAAATTTCCGTTGTCCTTGCCCCGACAAATCCCGATTTTTTCACTTCTTCAATGGCTATTTCGTTGTATCTTCCGCCGGGATAACAAAACATATTTACAGGTCGTCTCGTTAAATCTTCCAGATATTTTTTTGAACCGCGCACTTCCTCTTTTATCTGTTCGCCGCTTATGTCATTGAAATAAGCATGGGTTAAAGAATGGGCGCCAATCTCAAAGCCCGCATAAAGTGTTTTTAATTCTCCGTCCGGAACTCTGATAATTATCTCTCCGTCTTTAGGCTGATAATTGAATTCCTTGGGAATATAAAAAGTGCCTCTGATTGAATATTTTTTCAGCAAATCAACAATTTTTCTGTCATAGACAGACCCGTCATCCCAGCTTGTGGTTATTATTAATTGGTTGTTTTCCATTTTTTATTTAACAGCAACAATACACCAACCCATTGTCTGGCGGCCGCCTGCTTTGCTCTTATCCAAATTATCAATAAACATCATCATTCTTCCAAAAAAAATTAAAGGATATCTCAAAATTTTTCCAAGAAAGCTATCATACAAATCCAACCTGTCTATCAAATACCTTATTATATTCTGCGCATTGCTGGAGAAAAAGCCTCCTCTTCTTTCAGATTCCAACACCCGAAACCCCGCTTCTTGAAAAAATCTTTCCAAAGAGTAATTGGTAAATCTCCAAAAGTCGTGCGGCTCATCGTGCATGGCGGCCATTAAAGATTCTGTTGCAAGAACTTTTCCGCCGGGTTTCAAGACCCTGAAAAATTCGGAGAAAGCCTTTTTCAAATCCCAAATATCTCCCAAGACTTGAGTGCAGACGATAGAATCAACGGCATTGTCGGGCAACGGTATGTTGTTTGCGCTTCCGACTACATCCGGATTATTATTTTCATCAATATCCATTTTCAAATATTTTTTAAAAGAAAACAATTCCGAGTAGCGGTCAAAAGAACCGCAACCGACATCGAGCACATCGCCGATTATATGATGACTATGCTTTTTTATTTGTTTTTTCAGCAATATTCTTTCCGGTTGAAAAATTATCATATTATTTCAAAAACCTTTTTATGTATAAAAAAGAAACTAAATTGGAAACGCTTAACCATAGTATGTAAGCAATTATCATACCGACGACTCCGAAAATTTTTATGGACAAATAGACAGGCGCAACGCCCAAAACAACAAGAGTCCCGTTTATAACTAATGCGGCCTTTAATTTATTCAAAACTCTGAAAAGAGAGCCGATGCCAACGGCAAACCCGGAAAGAATAGGCAATGGGACAAGATAATAAATCAAGGAAACGCTCTCGGCGTAATTTTCGCCGTAAAATAATTTTATCAGAAAAGGGGCAAGAAATAAGGCAAATATGGCCAAAACAAAAACTATTATGCCGGAAATTGTGGAAACTTTATAAAAACTTCTTTTTAATTTGCCGATATCTGATTCCGCCGTCATTTGAGGCAGTCTGATGTCTAAGAGGCGTGAAATTGGAGCCAGTAATATTAATGGCAGAGTTATGTATTTTAATGCTATGTTCAGATAGGCTACCTGTTCGCTGGGATAAAAAATGCCTAGAAAAAATATGGGCAGTAACGAATAAAGAGCGCTGACATTTTTATCAAAAGAAATAAACATTCCAAAACTGAAATATTTCCTGATTTTTACCGCCCTGAAATTAGCTATTATTTCTTTCGGTTTTGGCAATAATTTGTCTTTGGAAAAATATTTTGCGTAAATTATAATCATCGCCAAAACTGCCAAAAGAGCGGCTAGTAACTGCCCTTTTAACACGCCCGCCACCTCAAGGCCTAAAAACAAAGCGGCCAAAGAAAGAATAACTCTTAATAACTCCTTGGAAAAGTCAAAAATAACCGCCGCGCTTACTTTTCGCTTGATCTGGAAAATAATATTTATCAAGTTGACGAAAACAGTCATAACGCTAGTAAGAATAACTATTCTTGATAAATACCCTATTTCTTTTAAACCATAGACTAATTCCGATAAAAATGGAGCGACAACAATTGCCAATAACGACAATATCAATATATAAAAATTGGTTTTGAAAAAATAAGTTATGACATTTTTTATTTCCGCCTTGTTTTGCTTAGAGTATTCTTCAGAGAGAATTATGGGAGTGGCGTTTTCCACTCCCCAACTTAAAAACAAAAGAATAATGCCGGCAAAAGAAAAAACAATGCGATATGTCCCGTATTGATCCGGCAATAATATGCGCGCTAGCAAAATAGAAGCGGCAATACTGACAAGAGTGGAAAAAATCGTTCCAACTTGCATAACAGCGGTATCCTTCACGAAGGAAATATTGCGCCAATTTTTGATTCTATTTAATAAGTTTCTCATAAACATCAACATATTTTTTCGCAGTTTTTTCCCAAGTGTTAGCTTTGGCCCATAAGTAGGAATTATGTTCCATCTCGCTGGCTAATTTTGAATCGTTTAGTGTCTTTAAAACGGCTTCGCTGGTAGCTTTAATATCATTTTGCGGAACAAGAAAGCCACTGTAGCCGTCTTTGATAGCGTCTTCCGCGCCGCAACCAAGCGTTCCCACGGCCGGTCTGCCGCAAGCGTTGGCTTCTAGATACACAAGGCCGAAACCCTCGAATGAGTGCCCTTCGTTTATGGAAAGAAGCAAAAACAAATCGCATTCGCAATACAAGTTCCTTAAATCTTGGTCTGACAAACCGCTTAAAAATTCCACATTGTCTTCCAAATCATTTTCTTTTACCAATTTCTTAAGTTCATTAAAATATTTTAACCCTGATTGGTCGCCAACTATGCGATATTTAATTTCAGGATAATGTTTTTTTACTTCGGCTATGGCCGGGATTGAAACGTGATAGCCTTTGCGAAATTTCAACGCCCCCACGCTTAAAACGATTTTTTTTCTTCCACTTGTTTCTTTTTTGGGCGGGCATAATTTAAATTTTTCCAAATCAACGCCAAGGGTAACGACTTCCATATTCCCAGACTTTACTTTTTTCTTAATCTCATTGGAAGTAAAATTGCTTATAGATAAAATCTTATCGGCCTTTTTATAAGCCCAAGAAACAAGCCATGAGTTTTTCTTCTGATACAATGGCAGGACCGACCATGTGCCTACTCCGTTTATTACCATCTTTTTGTTAAGGCCGATATTTGCCAAAACCCCCACTGCGCCCCAAGGAAAAACGTCAAAACAATGGATGATGTCGCAATTTTTCAACTTCTTCCTAATCTTCAAGGCCAGCCAAAGCATTTTCAAAAAACTCATTGACAAGTTATTGCCTAGATTTATAAATTCAGTATCAATTCCGTTTTTAGAGACACTGTCTATAATTTCCTTAGCCAATCGTCCCCAACCGGCTTTGGTGTCCAAATCTCCGCCCAAAAAACAAACTTTCATACTTATCTTATTTTGCCTTATTTTGTTGAGTTTTTCAACATAATTTAATATATACTGCTAATTAAATACTTTATTGAAAAAATATGGCCGCCTTTATCTTATTTCGGCAAAAGCGATGTGATACCTTTAGAATACATAACAAGCTTAGACAGCAATCTTCATCGCGCTAAAGGCCTTAAGCTTATGATAGATGGTTTATTCACTACGCCGCATTACAAAGCCAGAAATGTCAGGCTCATTGAAGGAGTAAGCGACCACTGCGCAATAATGGCGGAAATATCCCTTTCTTATTAAAAAGTTTCAACAAGAGTTATTTTATTTTTATTATTTCTTGTTTTACATTTACTTTCCAAAAAAGAGAAAGGATCGTTTTTACTGTGTCGATTATGTTTTTGATATTGAAAGCTGAACTTTTTCTTTTAGATGAATGCGCTTTTATTTTTATAGGTATTTCAACATAACTTGCGCCCGATTTCAGGGAATAAATCAAAATTTCGGCGGCAAAAGCAAAGCTGTCAGTTATCTCCGGTATGGCTTGCAATAAATTTCTCTTATAAACACACAATCCGTTATAATAATTAAGATTGAGACCGAAAAATAAGTTGTTTATAAAAGTGTAAAACTTTGATACCGCTTGCCGGAAAAAAGGCCTGACTTCCATATTGGAAGTATAAGGAATGACAACATCAGTTTTACCAATAAGTTTATAGGTTTCCGTAATTGACTCCGGCAAATTTTCATTATCACCGGGAATCCATGTTATGTAGTCATATTTGGCGTTCTTTACTCCCTGAAAATATTTATAACCCAAATTAACATAAGATTTATTATGAATAACTCTGACTTTGGGGATGATTGAGGTTATTTCATCGGCGATGTCAGGCGTGCCATCATGACTTCCATCTTTGCGCAAACAATCAATTATTATTATCTCGTATTCTTTAATACCGGCGCTTTCTGTGGCTTTTATCGCACCCCTAACGGCATCACGAACATTTTCTGCCTCCATGTAGACAGGAATGATTACTGAAAGCGAATAATTCATATAATTAATAAATGCTATCATAACAATAACTAAAAAACAAAATGCCCCACCTTTCCATTAAAAGAAAGATGGGGCGTTGCGTTTAAACTTATTTCCCGAATTGTTTAAACAAGTCAACTTTAAAAATTTTAAAAGTTGACATTATATATTCTATCCAGGAAAAACCCGTCTTGTATATTTTGTATTTATACAAATAGTTTTTTACTAAAACATAAAATACAAAATATATTTTCGTTAACGGCAATTTTATTAAAAGTCCAACCGTTAACTTTCTGATAAAAGGAGTTATGATTCTTAAAAACCACTTTCTGTTTCCGCCAAAAAACATACAAACAGGTCCAAGCAAAGCTAAGTTTTGCTGAATCATTTTTTCTTTCCGGGTGAAGCAGGAAAGCGGCGAATCCGTTTGATAACTTGCGTGCAATTCATCAAAATTGCCGTTAAAAAATCCTTTTTCTACGCAATACTCTCCCAACTTTGTGCCAGGATAAGGAAACAATATCGGAAATTCTCCAAAAGTGGCGCGGCATTCCAAGTTTAGGCCAAGTCCTTCTATATCTCTTCTGACCGCATCAGGCAATTTTTCTTTTTGCTCTGTCTCTTTTTCAACCGGAATGGCAAGAATAGTATTCGCGAAGGTCGGAATGCCTAATTCATAAGCCAAGTTGAAAGAATAAACCATCTGCTCCTTGGACATTCCCCTTTCTAGTATCTTGTTTCTTACATAATCATTTCCGCTTTCT
>Ga0209542_10001576_pt1 | contig 53203 bp, 73 predicted proteins | sample RifCSPhighO2_01_FD_184028 | JGI IMG/M metagenome (GOLD analysis project Ga0209542, IMG submission 184028) | Soil microbial communities from Rifle, Colorado - Rifle CSP2_plank highO2_0.1 (SPAdes) (version 2) | ecosystem: Environmental > Terrestrial > Deep subsurface > Rock core/Sediment ... | reverse complement strand
TGTAAAAGGGAGTTGCTCCAGCTGTTGTAGATATCACTCCTTTAATAGTAGATACAACAGTAAGATTAACATCATCTGCATCATGATAAATGTCGGCAGAATCACAAACCTTTTCAGCTTCAGTATTATCCATAGTCCAAGATTCTTGTGCTCTTACGGTATGTATGCCTGCAACATTATTTAACACCATAACCTGGGAGAAATTATAATTCCCTCCGAGAGGACAGTTCCCATAAAATTTAGAAATCCATCCAGAACCATTGTTATAAGCCATAGAAATCTCTGTGCCTGAACTATAACATAGTGTGTCCATTGTAACATTTATAGTATCTCCTACAAAAAACTGATCTGATCTATTTAAATTACCCACATAAATATCTTGAACCCACATATATGATCCACAAGTATTAGTCCCATCAGTACAACTATCAATTACATTATCGCCAACAGGTTCAGGTCCGTTCGGTGAAGAACATCTCCCATTACAATTACTGCCGCAAGCACAACCTGTTGGAGTGGTGCACGTATTTCCTGCTGGGTCGCTCCATATAACAGTAGAAGAAGATTTTTTTCCTAATATATTTGTAGCAGTAAATGTAGATGTATATTCTTTTACTTTTGTATCATGAACAGTCCAATTATTTTCCCAGATTCCATTATAAATTGTCCCACTTACTAATTTTAATTTGATAATATCAATACTATTATCATAAGGCATCTCTACATAAACTTCTTCAATTCCATAATTATCTTTTACCTCTGAAGTAATAAGCATAACATCTCCTGGAACAACTTTCGTAGGTTGTAAAAAAGAATTAATAATCTTAGGCATATCATCAGGTGTTTCATAATTATTCTCTGTATTGAATGGATCTAATGTAACATTAATATCACCACAAGTCCCTGTTCCAGAACAAGAAACATTTACAGAAAACGTATTGAATGTATTGGTTACAATGTTAGCATTGGTTGTTGGTGTAATCCAGATTATAGCCATTGTTGCTGTTGCTTGAGCATCATTAAAAGCTAACTTTTTTAAATCTCTAAATTTAAATTCTTGGTTATGTTTCCCTGTAGTTAATACCTTAACTCTAAACTCTCCTATTTTATTACAACTATAATTCAAATAAGATAAACTAATTAAATTATTTCCAACAAAATTCTTTTCTGGATTCAATAGATTATCTCCGCATTTTAATTCTATGAATTCTAAATCATTTGTTGTACTTTCATTATCAGGAATTTCAGCATATGTTGTTCCATTAAATGCAGTTACAGTTAAATTAGCTGTCCCACTTGTATTAATAAATACATTCCAATTTCCCCCAACAACAGGATAACTTTGCACATTTAATATTGTAAGCTCAATAATAAATTCTTGATCACTTAAATGCGGAATTATCCATTTTATTTTATCGATTAACCCATTGCCATTCTCATCTAGGTATTTAACATCATTAAATAATTCCTTACTTCCATTATTTATCCAATAAAGTTTAATTCCTTCCTTTGCAGTTTCTTGAAATTTAGCAGAACTAACTACATTTTTATATTCAAATTCAGAGCTTATTATTACTCTTTTACTAAGTTTATCAATAACTTCCTCTTTTAAAACAGGTCCTGGAGTTTCATAATGTATGTCTATCTTTTTTACCTTATCTTCTATCCTTACTTTTTTTGTAACTTTTTTATCAATAGGTGCATAGCCTGTAAAACTAAATAATTCCTTTAATAATTTAAATAAATCTACTTTTTCAACATTTAAGATAATATTTCCTGTAATATCATTTTGCTTTACCCCATCTATAGAAATATCTACTATCTTTAATTCATTTTCTTTATCTATCTTTATTACCTTTATATTTTTTGCATAACCTGGGATATCAATTTCCGGATTTTCTCTTTCATTTTCAAATTCAACATGTCTTACCCATTTTACGGGCTTTCCAACTTCAGCATAAACTTGTTCATCATTTTCTGTTTTAGTAAAATTAGTTATATTTTTTGGATTTATTATCTCAGTTATATTGTTTTCAATAGTTAAATTACTCTCATTTATCTCGATAATAGTTCCATTTATTGTCAAGTTATTAATTACTGTCCCATTTTGTAATTGTGTTTCATTAATATTTACGGTAATATTATTCTCACTTAAAGTTTCATTTACAACATATCCCGTAAATCTTGGTAATAAAAATATGGCTAAGAAGAGTAAACTAAATACAATATACACTACTAATTTGCTATTTATTTTTTCACTTCTTTTCATTCTTCCTCTTTTTCTTAGATCTTGAATAAACCGTCCAAATATTTCTTTCATCTCTGTTCAATAACCTTCCAATTTCATGAAAATTAAATCCTCTAACATCTTTTAGATATTCAACTAAACTTTCTAATACTGCTAAATTACGATCTTTAAAAATATTAGAAGGAATTAACACATTACTATCTATTTCGCTATCTATTTTTTGTCCAGCGTCATCCTCTTTTTTCAATTAAATTACCTTAATCTAAGTTTTAGTGCTTCTAAATCCCTCAAAATTAATACATTGTATGTATTTATATATATTTCTATAGCTAAATTAATATATCATTACACACAAATTATGTATACATTCTATTAATTTTGATAATTTAATTTAAATACTACACACATTGTATGTATTAATTAAATATTTTCTTAATCAATAACGTCCCATAACTGCCTTTTGTTAAAAAAAACTCAACGTCTGCCTTTAATTTTACTTTAAATATTTCATCTTTCAAATATCTAATCTTTAGCCCCTTAACTTCAACTAAAGCATCTCTATAAACTGTTTTTTCTACTAAATTGGGATAGCTTCTAGTTAAAAAATTCTTTATCTCCAATCCTTCTTCTTTTAATATTTTTTCATAAATCTTTCCAATATCTCCTTTCAATTCTGTATCAAAAGCAATCAAAGGAATCTTAAAGTTAACAAATTTCTTTTTAGTAAAAGTAAACTTTCCTAAACTATAATTTATTTTTTTAACATCTTTAATCTTGCTTAAATATTCCGCTAAAACTTTATTAAAGAGAAATGCTCGATAACTATTAAGATATAATCTTAATTTCTCTTCTTTTTCTTCAACTCTTTTTCCTAAAACAATATCTTTTCCCAGTCTTGCATTATCTATACTAAATCTTTGATCATCAAAATAATTTTCTAAAAAGTTTGTTTTCTTTCCTTTTTTATCTAAGTCTCTAACAATAATTTTAAACTTATTTCCTTTTAAACTTCCTAATGTAATTGGTAAATTTCCCTTTCCAACATAAGTTAAACTTACTCCATCAATTTTCAAATTCAAAAGTTGATCATTATTAATATTCCTAGTAGAAATAAATTGTTTGGTTATTGCATTTCTATCTTTTAATCCAGCATATCCAATATCTCTTTTATTAATATTGGTAACTTTAATTATTCTATTTATAACTTCCAATGTATTTCTATTTTCCTTCTTTAATAAAAAATAAGAATATCTTCCTTTTTCATCTATCTTTAGATCAATAACTTCTTCTACAATAAAATCACTGTTTAATTCTTTAAATTTATACATATAATTACTTTAATACAACTTTCTTACTATCTTTATCGCCTTGACCTTCAATTTTAATAAAATATACTCCTTTAGTAACATTATTTCCATCAAAATTTTTTCCATTCCATCCGACTAAATCTGTCCCTTGTTTAAGATAAATTTTTTCACTATGTACCCTATTTCCTGCTACATCATAAACTTCCATAGTATATAATCCATCTTTCCTGACATTTATATTCATAGCACTTCTGTATCCTCTGAATCTAGATGCATCATCACTTGGGTTTGGATAAGGATTAGACAATTGTAATCTGCTTTCTAATCTTGGTCTTTCTGGAATTCCAACTATGGCCTGCGTAGTGTCTGCGGCGACGGCCATTCCATTATCCAATAAAAAATTTCCGCTTGAATTAAGTCCATGGTTATCTGGTACAGTATTTACCAATGTTGCACTTACTGGATAATGCGGTCCTGCTAAGACAGAAGGGTCTGCGTTAACTTGTGTTGGTGTTAAAACGCTTCCCTTATGCCAATAATTTCTTGAGATCAACATTGAATCTGGAGCGCTAATATTCACCATCGGTGCTACATCCATAGGTAACATTGCCCCTGTAATCTTTCCTGAAACTGTATTTTGTATTATGTTATCTCTTACAATTACAGTTGTATCATCTATTGCCATCCCACCAGAAAGGTTAGTATCGAAAGCCAATGGAAGTCTCTGTATTCTTCCTATCTTTCCCGATAATGGAACTAAACTTAGATCAGCCCTTCTATTAGGATAAAGTGTATTTTTACTGATAACTGAGCCTGAAACAATGCTTCCATTATCAATTGTAATTGCATAATTTGGACCACCAATGGACAGAATAGAGTTTCTTTCTATTCCAAATACATATTTTTTATTGTAAATCGCGCTACCTAAAAATCCTAATAAAATATTTTCACGTATATTTGAAGTATAATCTAGGAGGGGATTTGTGTCTACAGCAACTAAACCGCCAGAAAGATATCTATCATTAACTCTTTCCAATCCATAAAATGTAAAAAACTGTACGTCCATATCTACATTTGTTCCTTTGAAAATAAATTGATTAAATGTTCCAGGGGCAGGACATACAACAGGGAATAAATATCTTCCAGTTTCTCCCCTCCAAACTCTTTTTCCAGTAGTCTCATTCATAATTACTTCTTCACAATAAGCATCTGCTATTGTTTCATCTCCAGCTTGATGTGCATATTTTACAAATATTGTATCTCCATCAGCTGTTGCATTAAGGGCTGCGTTTAATCCAGGATATGTTGTTGGTGGATTTGAAACTCCTTTATCAACAGTAACAGTTGTAGCTTCAGCATTAGTTCCAAGAATATTTTCTAAACCTCTTTTATCTTTTATATCACCATTTAAAGCAAATAGTGTAGCAACTCCTGCAGCACCCATTGAAAATAATTTTCCGATTCTTCTTAAAGATTTCATATTTTTCACCATACCATATTAATGAAACTATCTATATAAACCTTGCTATTCACTATAATCAACTAGTGATAACTACTTTACAATAGATTTATACAAAGTTTTAAAAATTCTTTCAACATTTTAATATCATGGAAACTGAAGTAATAATAACATATGATACATTATATGAAATTCTAAGAAGGGAAAAGACAAGACAAGAACTCCAAGATTTAAATAAAACATTCTTCAAAGATGTTACAAAATACATTGAAGAAAAGTCATCTATTCTCAACTCACAAGAACAAAAATCAGATAGTGTTTTTGCAAAAATAGAAATAGAAAAAACTAAAAAACAAATTGAAAATATAAAAAAGCTTGTTAAAGAATTATATGAAAAAAGGGAATCGAAAATAATACAATTAGCAATAATTTTTTCAAGAACAAATCCAGATAAATCTCCTGAATCAATGCTCCCTGAAGAACTGGAACTTTACAATAACTTAATCAATTTGCTTAACGATTACAGACAAGGAATCTTACATAATTTAATAGAAGGAAAACTTCCCTTAATACAAAATTCTAAACCAAAAGATTTAAAAACAACTCCGGAGCCTGGAAACATTACATTATTAAGGATAACAAGTCCTATCCCGAAATTCATCGGTGATGATCTTGAAATTTACGGTCCTTTTGATGAACAGGATATAGCATCTCTGCCCCAAAGAGTAGCTGATGTTTTAATAAAAAATAATAGGGCTGAAATAATACAACAAAAATGAACATTCCAAAACAAAAACGAAAATATTGCCCGTTTTGCAAAAAACATACTATCCATAAAGTTGCTACAGTTAAAGGTAAAGAAAGAAGCAGTTTAAAGTGGGGTTCAATTCAAAGAGCAAGAAAAAGAGGACGTGGACAAGGTTACGGAAATAAAGGAAAATGGGGTTCAAAACCAGCAATATCAAAATGGAAAAGAGTTGGCGCAAAGGTTTCAAAAAAGACAAATCTAAAGTTCACTTGTGATGTTTGTAAAAAAACACACATTCAAAGACAAGGAATTAGAGCAAAGAAACAGGAGATAAAATGATCAAAGAACCAAATTCAAAGTTTATTAAGATTAGATGTCCAAAATGTAAAAATGAACAAATCATTTTTGGTAAGACTGCTACAATTATAAAATGTCTTGTTTGTGAGAAAATTCTTGCTGAACCTACTGGTGGTAAGAGTAAGATTAAAGCTAGGATATTAGAAGTTTTAGAATAAAATGTTATATAAAAAACAAGGTAATCCTGAAGCTGGTGATATTGTACTTTGTACAGTAAAAAAAATATTATTTCATTCTGTTTTCGTTTCTTTAGATGATTATGAAAATAAAGAAGGTATGATCCACATCTCAGAAATTTCTCCCGGAAGAATAAGAAATATACGTGATTTCGTAAAAGAAGGTAAAAAAATTGTATGTAAAATTCTAAAGGTTCATGAAGATAAAAATCATATTGATTTATCATTAAGACGAGTTAATAATTCTGAAAGAATAGAAAAATCAAATGAAATAAAACAAGAATTAAAAGCAGAAAAATTATTGGAAACTGTAGCTAAAAAGCTAAACAAATCAGTTCAGGAATTATATAAAGAAGTGGGAGAAAAAATAGTTCAGGAATATGGATCATTAAACATTGGATTTCAATCAATTGCTTTAGAAAATACCGAAATTAAGGATCTTAAATTGCCTAAAAAAACAGAAGATATTTTTATAGAAATCATAAATGATAAGATTAAACCACCAGAAGTTAAGATATCATCCACAATAACAATACAATCTAATGATGGAAATGGGATTGAAATAATCAAAGAGATTTTACTCAAAATAAAAAAGGATAATACAGAAATTACTTATATTGGAGCTCCGCGATACAAGTTAATATTAACTTCTACTGATTATAAAACCGCTGAAAAAGAAATGCTGGAAATAAAAGAAAAATTCTTATCATTAACAAAACAAAAAAATTGTTTATCAACTTTTAATCGAGATGAAAAGAAATGAGTAAAGAAATCTTACATTGTCAAAAATGCAATGTTTATACATTAAACAAAACTTGTCCAAAATGTTCTTCAGAAACATTTTCAAATATGCCGGCTAAATTCAGTATAGAAGATAGATATGGAAAATATAGAAGGATTTACAAAAATGAAATGGAACATTAAAAAAATTAAAAAAATAGATAATAAAAATCTTACAATAATTGAAGGTCTTCCTGGAATGGGCAATGTTGGAAAAATAGCTCTAGATTTCATGGTAGATAATTTAAAAGCCGAAAAAGTTTTGGAAATTTACTCTCATTCCTTTCCACATTGTGTATTTGTAGAAGAAAACAATATGATAGAACTTCCAATGATAAGATTCTATCAAAAAAAACTAAAGGAAAAAACAATATTATTGATAGGTGGAGATATCCAGCCATTAGACGAACAATCTTGTTATGAATTCTGTGATTTAGTTTTGGATATAGCACAAGAACATAAAGTTAAAGAAATTATAACTCTTGGTGGGATTGGCTTGCAACAGATTCCAAAAGAACCTAAGGTTTTCATCTCAGGGAATGATAAAAATTTAATAAGAAAATATACTTCAAAATCTACAGATAAAAATATTCATGGAGTTGTTGGTCCAATTATTGGTGTTTCTGGATTGCTTTTGGGCTTAGCCCAACAAAGAAATATCCCGGCAATTACTTTATTGGCAGAAACATTTGGTCATCCAACATTTCTTGGAATTGCAGGATCACATGAAATATTAAAAGTTTTAGATGAAAAATTAAATTTAAAACTGGATTTAAAATCATTAAACAAAGAGGTTAAAAATTTTGAAACAGAGATAAAAAAAGCAGATAATTTAACAAAGATAATACAAAAATCAAGAATAAGAAAAAAATCTTCTGAAGAAGGAGATATTAGTTATATAGGTTAAAATTCAGATAAGCTTTTTTGCTTTACTATTCTTTCATTATCATTCAATAATACTTTGCCATAAACTCCATCATATCCTGGTTCTATTTTTAGTTTACCTTCTTTATTTTTAATTATAACATTAGCTAGTCTTTCATCAACAACTTTTATTAGATTATTATAAGGAACATTTAGCAAAATGTTGAATTCTGAATTAAAATTATCTATCATTTTATTATAAATTGCCCAAACGTTCTTTGAGCTTAACTGTTTAATATCATACACTATAGCTATCAATTCTGTTAGTGGAATTAATTTTGTAAAGGGTTTAGCATCTTCAGGCATATATCCTTCTTCTCTATCTGCCAGTTCATCCACCCTATTTTGAACCCCTATTGTTAATAATTTTTTACATTTTGGACATATTTTGTTTATTTTATTCGCATCTTTCGGATCAAAAGAAACTCCACAATTTCTATGTCCATCAAAATGATATTTTCCATATTCAGGATATGTCTCTATTGTTTCCAATTTTTTATTTCTAATCGCGTTTATTATCTCTTTAAATTTTAATTCACAATCAAATATTGTAGCTTCTCTTCCTAAACGCCAAGGCCAAAAACTGTGTATATCTGCAAAACTAACTAAAGAATATTTATCTAAGGAAGAAACTCTCCAGTTCATTTCAGGATCACTTGACATTCCTGTTTCAATTGCATGAATAAACTTACTTTTTTCTTTAAAACATTCTTCAATGGAATTAAATCCAGACTTACTTCCAAGAATACCAAACCAAGGCGTCCATGCATGTGCAGGAATTATCTCAATATCTTTATTAATCCCCATCATCATCTCAACTAATTCAATAGCCGAAAATCCAAATATTGGTCTTCCATCATAATCCATTCTTCCTTTTTTACCTAAAGCTTCGATAATTTGATCAGCAACTTCCAAATTTGGCGCCAATATAACAAAATGAACTCTTCTTCCCTTTCCATCCTGTGTATACATCAAAGAAATTTCAGTTTGCAAAACAAAAGGAAAATTCGTTTTACTCCAAAGAATTCCATTTTCATCCTCTTTTAATTTTTCTTTGATATCTAAAATCCACTTAGGATGTTGAAAATCCCCTGTTCCAATAACATTTAATCCCTTTATTCTTGCCCATTTTTCAAGATTCTCGAAAGTTATATCTTTACTACAGGCTCGAGCATACTTGCTATGTATATGAAAATCAGCTATTAAATTCATTAATTAAACATTAGTCTGAAAGATTTTAAAGCTTTTGCTTGCCGAATCTATATATCTGTAACTTAACTCTATAGCAACCTTTTCTTCAAAATTACTTCCTGTTCCTTGTACAGCTTGTTGGCATGTTAATAATTTTATTCCATTATCTAGTCTAATATCCCCTTCACTTGATGTTGCACCCAAAAATCTGCATTTCACATCTTCTGGAATAATTTTAACGTGAATTATATTTTCACTATCAGCTCTTTTTATAGCATCATCTAAATCACTGCATATTGAATCTTCTTTATACACTTTTCCTATTCCTTTATTTTCAATATTCATATTAAATAAAACTATATCAGCCCCTCTAAATTCTTGCTTAAAACTAGTTACCTGTATTGGTCCTGAGGAAACACTTCCTTTAACAACCTTCTCTCCTTCAATTGTACAAACTTGGTCTCCTTTTCCTTCTTCTATAGAAACAGAACTTACACACGCTTTAATTTGAGCATATGTAGTATAAGGATAACATACTTTGGCTTTTAAATTAAAATCTTCTTCATTACTTATTTTTTGTGTATATTTCATAACGCCAAAATCCACTTGTTGCTCTCCCCCTTGTGTATTAAATTGATCAACACCATATAAAACTCCCTCTGTTGGTTTGTATTGATCATTCAATCCAAATATAGGTCTATTAACTCCGAATAATTGAACTTCAACTAATCCCGAATCAACGTTAAATTCCCCGTTATTTACTAAAGTTATTTTAACTGGAACTTCTTGATCCTCATTAAACTGGCTTGGTGGTGCATTTGGACTAAACCCTGCATCTATACCTTTTATTCCCCCAATAAAAGGTCCGCTGCCTTCCTGTTGTTGTTTACATCCGAAAATAACTAACAAAGAAATTGTGAGTAGAACTAATAAGATTTTTTTATGCATTTTCATCCTCCTTTTTTATTCTTTGAATGCAATACTACTTGACTTCAAATTTATCTTACATCCATAATCATACTGTATATTAATCTTTTCATTTGGGTCATCTGTTTGTATATCAAACTTGTTAGGGTTAGATTTATTAGGAACTACGCATTTAATAGCTTTTTGGTTTTTATTTGATTTATCTTCATCCAAACTGCAATCTTTTTCTCCATCAATTGTGAACTCATTATTCCTAAATGTTATTTGAATATTTGGGAAAAATTTATCCAGTTTTTTTCCTTCTAAGCTATCTGTAAATACACTTGTGTCTTCTGGTGGGATTATATCACAATCACCTTCATTTATAATAAATTCAATAACAACTGAATCCACTTCCTTATTTGAATCTTCATCATTAAATTTAATCTTAAAATTGTTTATCGCGGTTTTTGCTTCCATATCTTCTGCTATCTCTTCTACAAATTTTGCATTAGTACTATATCCCGCACCGTTTGATATTATTGTAACCGGATTATTTATTTTTCCTTTTACATCTTTGCAGATTTGATTTATATCATCACTTAAATCTTTTATTAAACAAATATTATCAGATTGTATACTTCCTTCTTTTTCATATCTTAATTCACCAAATACCAATAAGCTAGTATCAAAAAAATTTACATTTTCTGTATTGGAATTAGATAGTGTTTCGCTGCTTGTTTTTTTATCTCCACTTAATCCTACTACATCAAATGTTCCTTCTCCGTATTTTTGCTCTACTCCCCCATATTTATCCCCTGCGGGAAATGTCCATATTTTATATTTTCCTTCTAAGTTTTTACCCACCAAGTTATTTACTATTATCTTGAAATTAAGTTCCTGTGAGGAAATTTTTAGAATATCTTCAGGTGATGGGCTCATTAATAATTGAAATTCTGCACCTGGAGTTATTTTTGTATTTAAAACTCTACTATTATATAAATCTGGATTTGGTCTAGTAACAATGCTACAAGATGTAACAAATAACAAGATAATCATTAACATTAAAAATTTAAACTGCGACACTTTTACATCCCCCATCTATCCATTTACATGTTATCTTGGTAGCACATTCCTGTTCAGTAAATTCTTTACAAACATCTCCTTTCTCTATTTTTTGTGGAATTACATCAGCTATAAATCCTTTATTTACTTCATATTCATAATCTGCTTTTGCAATAAACTGCCTCTTAGTTATGTGTTGAAATTCTTCTTCATTTAGATTAAATCTAAAATAACACGTGGCTTCTATTTTTCTTTTAAAATTTTCAATACAATCATCATATCCCAAAACTATTCCAGATAAACCAGGCGTACATTCTCTATTATGCAATTCTTTAAAGGCCTCTGTTAATCTGTAAACTTTATATCCTTCTCTTTCATTACTATCATGATCAAAAGTAAGATCACATAATTTAGGATCCTTATCTTCCAATTGAACAAATCCTGGCACTTCTAAGGTTCCTGTATTTATCTTATTTAAATTTCCTGTAAATGGATCGCTTTCTTCAAACACTAATTTTATTCGATAATTTCTTCGTTCAGTAAATGGCATGCTTACAAAGTGTGCAAATGTCAATTTTATCGCTGAATTATATTGCAATAAGCTTTTTGTTGTAACTTTTCCATCCAATCCCTTAACAATATCAGGTCCACTTAAATCATTAATCTCATCTCTATTATTTTCAATAACAAATAAAGGTTCCCATATAGTTTCAGAATCACTTATATACCTTAATCCAGCTTTTCCACTTACCGTTTTAATTTCTTCATTACCGAAAGATCCTGCTTTAATTCCATCTACAAATATACATTGTAAACTAAATCGAAATTCTTCATCAGATGGTATTTCAATATACTCCCCATCTTCAATCAGATTATTTGAAACCTTTACTGGTCCTTTATAATCTTCCATCCTGCAATTTAATGTTGCTCTTGATGGTCTAGCAAGATTATAAGCAACAGCGTTAACTATAACTCCTATACTCTCATCAGGCATATATCTTATTTGATCTTTTTCAACCTCTTTTATCTCAACATATCGATTGATATCGGAATCCTTAGAGGAAGATATACTAGGATTCAATACATCTGAAAATCCAACTTTAGCACTTCTGTAAAATGTAGATAATCCTAACTTCGCTAGTGGTCCTGGTAAATTATCCAATAACTGTGCTCCCCTCTCCAAAAATGCGTCTCCAGTTCCAGCCCTTACAATATTAACTATTGAAAATATAATCAAATAAGCTATATACAATCCAATAAACAAAGCGAGTAATAATATTATAGATTTAAGTAAAAATCTGGGAATTTTTACAGCCTGTCTTGGAAACCATAATAATGCATCCCTTATAGAATGACTTTCAACAGTTTGCCCAACTTTCTGTGCACCCCTATAAGTTAACTTGGCCCCTTTCACAGATTCTGATCCAATTTCTTTTATATTCTTTCCAAGAGCCCCCGCACCTTCAGACAAGCTTCTAGCAGTAGCCTCTCTCCATCTTTGCATTGATTTTTTATCATCTGCAACACCCTTTACAGAACTTCCATTAGCCATAAACAACCTCTTTTTATATTAAGTCTATTCTTAAACTGTTAACATCAAACTCATTTTCAGGAACGATCTTTATTAAATTTTCACTCTCTAACACTAAATCGCTTATATCTTTCTCATAAAAGTTTTCATCAGTGTTTATATGTATTGTAAACTGATTTATGAAGATTGTACCTTTCTTTACTTCATTGCCTGGGCCTAAGCTTACTCTTAAAACAACATTCTTTTCATCACCTTTTATTTTATCATAATCATCACTATCTATTGAAAAGAAATATGTAGCAAACATTTTTGTTTTTAATTGATTATAAATTTTAATTTCATTTATTAAATAATCTCCACTATCAATTGTAAATCCTAATTCATTATTTCCCTCATTTAATAATCCTGGATTAAAATCTGTGTTTCTCTCTCCACTTTGGCATTTTACATTCTCTGTTCCTATCGTATTTTCATTCAACATTATCTTCAATATTGTATCTTCATCTTTTGCGCTATTACAATACAAGAAATATCTTAATGTGCTTCTCTCAACATTGTTTTTTTCAGATTTAGTTACTGTAAATGTTCTCGTTTCTTTACTGTTAACTTTTTTAAATTCCTCTTTTAATTTTATTTCACTTAACGAATATTGATTTTTCATCCAGAATAATATTCCTGGATTATTTGTATAAAATTTTAATTCGTTCCTATTATTAACAAAACTTATCGGAAGTTCAATGACCCTCGAACCAGCAACAACCAGCTTTTCATTAAATATAACATTTCCATTTATTTCTATAATCAAAGTTCCTCTGGGTTCTGTAACTGAAAAACTTAATACTAATCTGTTTAAATTAGATAAATCATTAACATTAAAAACAAGATTCTGGTTCTGTCCCCCAAATAAACCCCGGCTAATGTACAAAGAATTTGCCAACGTGGTTATTTCTGGTTCAATCTTAACATAAACATTCACAGGATTTATATCGTGCTTTAAAACGCCATTTTCTATTGGATAAACCGTTCCTGGACTTTCCAACAAAAGAGTCTTTACTCCATTCCCATTAACTCCAGGTGTTCCTTCGTTATCTGTCTGATTAAGTAAACTTTCTCTCTCGGCAGGGGGTAATAACAAGACATATAAAACAATAAGTAAAGCTAAAATTACCAAAAATGTTACAACTCCCTGAACGTCATCTACTCCTCTTTTCTTCATAAAATCACTTTTAATAAATAACTTTATTAATTTATAAGGTTTTCTATAAATCTATGAAGATATTAAAGCAGGATTTAAAGAAGAATATTATAACAATAAAGGTAGAAAATCTTGATGATTTGTGGTTTTTAGCCAATTTAATAGATAAAAATGATATTATTAGCGGTAAAACTACTAGAAAAATTAAAATAGGATCTGAAGTTGATCGTTCATCTTCTATCGTTAAAAAAACAGTTTTCTTAAAAATTCAAACGGAAAAAATAGAGTTTTCTAAACATTCCGATTCATTAAGAATTCTTGGAAAAATAATAGAATCTCCTGATGATATCCCAAAAGGATCTTTTCATTCATTTGATTTAGAAGAAAATTCAGTAATCACAATAGAAAAAGAAAAATGGTTAAACTTTCAAATTCAAAGATTAAAACAAGCTTCCCAAATTCCTTCATCTAAAGTTTTGATTATTGCCATGGATAGAGATGAAGTAACTTTCGCATTATTAAAAAACTATGGTTTTGATATTTTAACAGAAATAAAAGGAGAAGTTGAAAAGAAAGGGTATGTTGAAAAAAAAGAATCTAGTTTTTACCAAGATATATTAACTATTCTTGAAGATTATGTTAAACGTTATTCTATTAATAGTATAATTATCGCTTCTCCTGCTTTTTGGAAAGAAGATTTTTATAAAATTGTTAAGAAAAAATCTATTGATATCTCTAAAAAAATTACACTTGCTACGTGCAATTCTACTGGAACAAATGGCATTAATGAAATTCTAAAAAGAGAAGAAATAAAAACAGTATTAAAAAATGATAGGACTAATTTTGAAATTAACTTAGTAGATGAATTACTAAAAGAAATATCTAAAGATAATCTAGCTGTTTATGGAATAAAAGAAGTAAAGGATGCTGCAAATCTCGGGGCTGTTAAAACATTATTAATTACTGATTCTCTAATCCAAGAATTTAGACAAGAAGACAAATTTCATGAACTTAATTCAATAATGCATCAAGTTGAAAAAGCAAAGGGAGAAATTCATATTATCTCGTCAGAAAACGAAGCAGGGGATAAACTTAATGGATTAACTGGAATAGCTGCTATTTTACGTTACAAATTGTATTAAGTTTTAGTAACTAATTTTATTCCATCCAATTCTGGTCTTAAAGTTATCTCTTCACCTTTCTTTAATTTATAATTTTTGGCAACTTCATTTGGAAATCTAACTCCCAATCCTGCTCCAATCTTTATTATTTTAACTTCCTTGCTCATTTGTTCACGTAAAGAACCAATAGCAATTTTAAGTTTATTTTTATCAGTTATATTAAATCCACATTTCTTACAATGTAGAGATTCAACTTCGATACCATAACCTACATCAAACTTTACTTTTTTTAAATTAAACTTACATTGTGGACATATCTTAACCATTTTTACCTCCAATTCCTAAAAGCGTTTATCACCCAGATGACATTATTAATATTATCGTTTTTTGTATGGATTTCTATAATATATTTTTTGAATTTCTTAATGTAAGTAAATCTATCTTTACCTAAACGTTTATTTGGGTGTGTTTTTGTTGGTGACAATATTGTCATAATTACTAAATCCCAGCCTACATCTGAATGTTCTAACAAATAATGATTAGTCGGTTTAATATTTATCTTTGCAACAGTCATTCCTATCAACTACCAAGTATACTAAAAGATATACTAATTTATATACTTTTCTATATTAACTATAATATAAATTGTATTAAAAAGCTTTAAATATTTTTCTAGTCTTAGATTAACAAGGTGATTGGAGGAAAAATGAAAAACAAACTTTTATCGATATTATTAGCAATAATCTTAACTTTAACAGGAATAAATATGGTTCATGCTTATAGTTATGATGGTTATGGATATGGTAATCTTGCTAGTGATTATTATAGCAGATCAACAAAATATTATGACGCAGAAGTATTCTCAAGATCTGATGGTTATGGTGGTAGAGTAACTGTTCAAAATGAAGTAAAGTTTGAACATAACTTCAAATCTCAAATAGACTACCCAGTTTACCGAAACTATGACAACTACCAGTATTACAGGCCATACTACAGTGATTCAAGAAGCTATTCAAGAGATTATCCAAGATACACAAACTATGATAGCTACCCAACAAGAAACAATAGAAGAATGCCAATGTTTTTCTATGACGAGCTAAACTAAAGTCTTATTTTCTTTTTATTATCTTCTAACAATTTATAAAAGTCTTTCCAATCTTCCTTCATATTTTCTAAAGTATTTTTATCAGAAAATAAATAATTATAAACTAACTCCCTTTTGCTTTCATAATTTAATATATGGTAAAGTTCATGTAGCATTATTGCTTTAATAAAATCCTTTTGCTTTTGTTTAGCTAATCTTCTAGAAATTTTATTCACTATATTCTTACAAATGACAATTTTAAAAGGTTCGCCACTCAAACTTATTATTGGAATAGATATATCTTTTATGTTTTTTATTTTCTTCCCATCAACCATTATTTTGATATAATCTACTTTTTCAGCTATCTTCAAAAATTTTTCTAAATTCAGAACTTCTATTTTAACATCAATCAGATAATTAATACTAAACTCGCTATAAATTTCTTGTGCCAATCTTAAGATTTCTTTATCGCTTATCATATTGCTTTAACCGCAAATTTCAACAATCCTGGTTCTTTTACCAATAACTCCATCATCAATTTTGATGGAAACTCTCTATCAGCATTCTCTAGTATCTTTTTAAAGCTTTCCTTATTCATCATCTCAATTAATTTATCATAATTCTTATCACTAAATTTATCCAACATCTTTCTTAATCTTAAATGCATATCTAAACTTTTTCCTATTCTTTTTTTCCATCTTTTTTCATAACTTTCCTTATCTATTATTGCTTTGCTTAATTCTTCAGCAGCTAACATTCCAGGAATTATTCCTCCGCCTGTTGTTGCTTTTACTTGCATTGCAGCATCTCCAACTAGATACACATTATTTTTCTCAGTTACAATATTCTTATTATAGATTGGTATTAATCCGCCTTGTCTTTCCAATATCTTTCCTTTATCTTTAACCAATGTATCAAAGTAACCTGTTACGTTTCCCTTTACAGCTAGTCCGACTCTCGCTATCTCTTCATTTTCAGGAACACACCAAGCAAAAAATCCAGGTGCCATGCTTCCAAACCACACTGTAAATGTATCTTTCTCCCAATTTCCTTTAATTGTTGCTTGTGAAGCTGTCCAAAACTCCCTTTTACCTAAAATATTATTAGTTCTAGCAACTATTGATCCTGGTCCGTCAGCTCCAATTAATGCATTTGTATCAAGATATTCATTATTAACTTGGACTTTCTTTCCATCAAAATTAATATATTTTCTTCCTAAAAGAAATTTGGCTCCTTCTTTTTCAGCCATCTCCATTAAATAATTATCGAACTCACATCTGTTCAAAACAATTTCGGGTCTTTTTAAAGGTATATCTGTTATCTTTCCATTTGGAGCTATCACTCTTACCTTTTTCATTTTATTCATAATTAAATCATTCCTTAATTTTACCACATCTTCTAAAAAATGAGTTGTTAATCCTGTACATTGTACTGGTTTTCCAACTTTTAAATGTTCTTCTATAACCCTAACTTCCTGTCCATTTTTAGCTAGATTATATGCCAAATAATTTCCAATACATCCAGCTCCAACTATAGTTATCATACAAACTATATTTTAGATAAAAACCTTTATAAACCTAATTATTACAATTATTATCATGATAGAGGTGATCTTTGTAGTTGTTTCTTTAATATTATTAGCAATTGCTTCTTATAATGATACAAAAACTAAAGAGGTTCCTGATTGGATAAGCTATTCTTTAATAACAATTGGGTTCTCTTTGTCCTTACTTGCCTCCATTGTTAACAAAGATTATAAAATAATTCTTTTTTCTGTTATCGGTTTTGCAATAATGTATTTAATTGCTTTAGTAATGTATTATACAAAACAATGGGGCGGTGGAGATGCTAAGCTTCTTATGGGTCTTGGAACAATGTTTTATTATTACCCAAAATTTTTACTTAACTATTTTCATCCAAGCATAGAAAATATCCCTTTTATTATTATAATATTTATAAACTTAATAATATATGGTGCCATTTATAGTTTAATCTGGACCGTTTTTTTATCAATAAAAAACAAAAAACATTTCAAAATAAGATTTAAAGAGATTTATAACTCTCCATCAACATTAACAATAAGAAAAATAGGTGTTTTAATGTCTTTTATTTTAATTATTTTATCCTTATTTGCTGTTCAAGAAAAAAATCTTCTTCCCTTATTTATATTGTTATCAACATTTCCTGTGATATTTGTATATACTTTTATTTTAATGAAAACCGTTGAACTATCTTCAATGATAAAAAGAATTTCAATAGACAGATTAACAGAAGGTGATTGGATAATCTATGATATTCATGATAAAAACAAATTAATTTACTCCTCTAAATCAACTGGAGTTACGAAAGAACAAATAAATAAAATAAAGTCTTTAAGAATCCATTCAGTTACAATAAAAGAAGGCATTCCATTTGTTCCCTCTTTTTTAATATCTTTAATTTTAAGTTTTATATTTGGAAATCCTATAACCTTGTTGATTTAAGGAATTCTCTCAAACTCTTCATATTCAACTTCTTCAGGTATTATTTTTTCTTCTACCATTTTACTAGCTGGAACTTGAAAATTCTTAAAAGATTCTAATACTTTACTTGCTTTATCTTCATCTATTTTTTTAGCTTTCCAATTAAAATTAACTCCATCTCCATTAAATCTTGGAATTAAATGTATTAATATATGATCCACTCTTTGTCCAGCCATCTTCCCATTAGCAATAAACAAATTAAATCCATCTGCATTTAACACCTTAACTAATCCCGCTCCTATCAAACTACATGCTTTCATTAAATATTCAAATTTATCAAATGGAATATCAAATAAATTACCATGATGTTCTTTTAAAAATGCTATTGTATGTCCATCACTTGCTGGATTAATATCTAAAACAGCCATCACACTTTCATCAGAAAAGACAACTTTAGTTTCTATCTTTCCTTCTCCCATCAGGCAGAATGGACATTGTCCTCCACCCGTTCCAGCGTTAGCTTGTTGAGACTTAAGCCATTCAATTTGTTCTTCAGTTAATGTTGATAAAAATTCTTGTAATCTCTCACTTTGTTCTTGCTGAGGCAATCTTCCTATTTCATTTAACTCTTTTATTTGCTCTTCATTAAGCTCTTCCATAAATAAATTAATTTTTTCTTAACTTAATAAATCTTGCCATAAATAAAAACATTTATTAACAATAACCTTTTCCTAAAGCTTTTAATATGGACTTAAATAAAGCAGTAAAATTGATTCTTGAAAGTGGCGAAGAATTTAAAGGTTATTCTTTTGGTGCAGAATCATCAACATCCGGAGAAGTTGTATTTAACACAGGGATGGTAGGATATCCTGAATCATTAACAGATCCGAGTTATAAAGGTCAAATTCTTGTCTTAACATATCCATTAATTGGAAACTATGGTGTTCCTGGAAACGAAAAGGAAAATGATTTATTAAAAAATTTTGAATCAGATAAAATACAAGTTCAAGCTTTAATTGTCTCGGATTATTCTTTCCAGCATTCTCATTGGAACACAAAAAAAAGCTTATCTGATTGGTTAAAAGAAGAAAATATTCCTGGCATTTATGGAATCGACACAAGGAAACTTACTAAAATTATAAGAGATAAGGGAGTTATGCTGGGAAAGATTATATTTGATGGAAAAAATATAGAATTTTATGATCCTAACTCTATAAATATTGTAAAAGAAGTTACGATTAAAAAGCCAATTACATACAATGAAAATGGAAGTAAAAAAGTAATTGTTATCGATTGCGGAATAAAAAATAATATTATCAGAGATTTAATAAAAAGGAATTTAACTGTTATTCGGATTCCTTATGATTATGATTTTCTAAATTTAGATTTTGATGGAATTCTAATTTCGAACGGTCCAGGTAATCCCAAGATGTGTGAACAGACAATAAATAATATAAAAAAAGCATTAACTAATAAAACTCCCATCTTAGGCATATGTCTAGGCAGTCAGATATTAGCACTTGCTGCAGGAGGGAATACTTACAAATTAAAATATGGTCACCGTTCCCAGAATCAGCCTTGCACTCTTAATGGAACTAAGAAATGTTTCATAACAACCCAAAATCATGGTTTTGCTGTAGATATCAATTCACTAAATGAAGAATGGCAAGAACTTTTTATTAACACAAATGATGACACAAATGAAGGAATAAAACATAAAACAAAGCCATTTATCGGAATACAGTTTCATCCAGAAAGCAGCCCCGGTCCTTACGATACAGGATTTATATTTGATGAGTTTGTTAAGATGTTAGAATAGATTAAATTCTATATGTAGATTACACTGAACAAGTATTTAAAAACAGGGTGAGAAGCAAAAAAAGAATGGAAAAACCAAAAAAAGTTCTGGTTCTGGGAAGTGGAAGTTTAAAAATTGGCCAGGCCGGAGAATTTGATTATTCCGGTTCTCAATGTCTTAAGGCATTAAAAGAAGAAGGAATTAAAACTATTTTAATAAATCCAAATATCGCAACTATACAAACAAGTGAGGGAATGGCAGATAAAATTTATTTTCTTCCTGTAACGCCTCATTTTGTTGAAGGTATAATTAAAAAAGAGAAACCTGATGGAATAATGCTTTCTTTTGGTGGACAAACTGCATTAAATTGTGGTGTTGAATTAGAAGATTCTGGAATATTAAAAAAATATAATGTTAATGTTCTTGGAACTCAGGTTGATGTAATAAAAAATACAGAAGATAGAAAATTATTTATTAAAAAATTAAATGAAATTAATCTCAAAACTCCTGAAAGCGAAACCTGTAACTCTTCAGAAAAAGCAGTTGAAATAGCTAATAATCTTGGTTATCCTGTAATGATAAGAGTAGCCTATGCACTTGGTGGGGCTGGTTCTGGTGTTGCATTAAATGATAATGAGCTTCTAATTAAAGTTAAAAGAGCTTTAGCATATTCAAATCAAGTTTTAATTGAAAAATATCTTGGTGGATGGAAAGAAATAGAATATGAAGTTGTCCGTGATTCTCATGATAACTGTATTACTGTATGCAATATGGAAAATTTTGATCCGATGGGGATTCATACAGGAGAAAGTATTGTAGTTGCACCATCACAAACATTAACAAATAATGAATATCATAATTTAAGAGATATTTCCATCAAAGTAATAAGACATCTTGGTATTGTTGGTGAATGTAATATACAATATGCTCTGGATCCTGTTTCTGAAGACTATAGAATAATAGAAGTTAATGCAAGACTTTCAAGAAGTTCAGCTCTTGCTTCAAAAGCTACCGGTTATCCACTAGCATTTGTTGCAACAAAACTAGCATTAGGTTATTCTTTAATAGAAATAGAAAACAGAGTAACAAAAATAACAAAAAGTTGCTTTGAGCCAAGTCTTGATTATCTTGTTGTAAAAATTCCTAGATGGGATTTACAAAAATTTAAAGGAGTTAGCTTTGAAATTGGAAGTGAAATGAAAAGTGTTGGAGAAGTTATGGCAATAGGTAGAAAGTTTGAAGAGGTAATTCAAAAAGCTATAAGAATGTTAAGTATAGGTCTTCATGGCCTTGTAGCTAATAATTTAAGATTTAATGATATCGAAAAAGAATTATCAAATCCGACAGACAAAAGACTCTTAGTTATTGTTGAAGCAATAAAAAAAGAAATGTCAATTGACAAAATTTCTGAATTAACGAAAATAGATAAATGGTTTTTATATAAAATAAAAAACGTAGTTGAAACAGAAAAAGAATTATTAAAATATGATGTTTTAAACATCCCAAAAGATTTATTAAAAAAATCAAAGGAACAAGGATTTTCTGATTTCCAAATTGCAAAAATTTTATACAAAGATAATATTAACATGGAAGAAAGATTGTTAAAGGTAAGAGAAATAAGGAAAAGATATAATATTATTCCTGTAATAAAGCAGATAGATACATTAGCAGCAGAATATCCTGCAAAAACAAACTATCTTTATCTTACCTACAATGGAGAAGAAGACGATATAATATTAAATGAAAAAAATAATATTATAGTTCTTGGTTCAGGAGCATATAGGATAGGAAGTTCAGTTGAATTTGATTGGTGTTGTGTTAATTCTGTTTTAACATTAAAAAATCTTGGTTATTCTACTGTTATGATAAACTACAATCCTGAAACAGTTAGTACAGATTATGATGTTTGTGACAGGCTTTATTTTGAAGAACTAAGTTTTGAAAGAGTTCTTGACATATATGAAAAAGAAAATCCTCATGGAATAATAATCTCTATGGGTGGTCAAATATCTAATAATCTTGCGATAAGATTATACAGACAATATGTAAGGATTCTTGGAACATCTCCATTAAGTATAGATAGATCAGAAAATAGACACAAATTTTCAGAATTATTAGATTTATTAAACATTGATCAACCTAAATGGACAGAAGCAAAATCAATTGATGAAGTGCACAATTTTTCTGAGGGAGTAAATTATCCTGTTTTAATCCGTCCATCCTATGTACTTAGCGGCGCTGCTATGAGTGTAGCTTCCAATAGAGAAGAACTTGAATTCTATCTACAAAAAGCAGTTGATATCTCAAAAGAACATCCTGTAGTGATAAGTAAGTTTATTACAAACGCTAAAGAAATAGAAATAGATGCTGTTGCACATAATGGGGAATTAATAATCTATGCAATATCGGAACATATAGAAAATGCCGGTGTTCATTCTGGAGATGCAACAATGGTATTACCCCCACAATTTACATATCTTGAAACAATAAAAAAAATTAAAGAAGTTACTAAAAAGATAGCCAAATCCTTAGAAATAACAGGTCCATTTAATATTCAATTTATTGCAAAAGACAATAATATTAAAGTTATAGAATGTAATCTTCGTGCTTCTAGAAGTTTTCCATTTGTTTCAAAGGTTACAAAACATAATTTTATAGATATTGCAACAAAGGCGATACTCAATATTCCGAATAAGGAAAAATATAATACTCTTGATTTAGATTATGTCGGGGTAAAGGCCCCTCAATTCTCATTTTCAAGACTTCAAGGAGCAGATCCAATATTAAGTGTAGAAATGGCATCTACGGGAGAAGTTGGTTGTTTGGGTAATGATTTACATGAAGCCTTTCTAAAATCTTTACTTTCAGTTGGTTTTAATATTCCTCATTCAAATATTTTACTTTCTACTGGAACAATAAAAAATAAAGCATATTTACTGGAAAGTATCAAAAAATTAATAGAACTTAATTTTAAACTTTATGCAACTGGAGGAACAGCAAAATTCCTTAAAGAAAATAATATCCCTGTAGAAGTCTTGTATTGGCCTTTAGATGAAAAAGAACCTAATGTCTTAACATACATTCAAGAGAAAAAAATAGATTTAGTAATAAACATACCAAAAAGTTACGAAGAGGAAGAATTAACTAATGATTATTTAATAAGAAGAAAGGCAGTTGATTTTAATATTCCATTATTAACTAACGAAAAGATTACAAAATTATTTATTGATTCTATCTCAAAGAAAAAAATAAATGACTTAGAAATTAAAAGTTGGGATGAATATTAATTCTGATTATCTTTCTAGAAATCTTTATAAATTCTTATGTTTAACTAATATTTATGCAAAAAATAACCCCATTTTTATGGTTTAATGATCAAGCAGAAGAAGCTGTTAAATTTTACACTTCTATTTTTAAAAATTCTAAGCTTGGAAGCACTTCTCGATATGATGAAGCAGGAGCAAAAGCATCTGGAAGACCAAAAGGATCTGTAATGGTTGCAACATTCCAAATTAATGGGCAAGATTTCACAGCATTGAATGGCGGTCCTATATTCACATTTTCACCATCAATCTCTTTTTTTGTATATTGTAAAACAGAAAAAGACATTAATGACTTGTTCAAGAAACTTTCAAATAAAGGTGAAATTATGATGCCGCTTGATAAATATCCTTTTGGTGAAAGATATGCTTTCTTTAAAGATAAATATGGCGTAGCATGGCAATTAATGCTCTCACCTAAACAAGAAGGTATTGTTCCATCTCTTCTTTTTGTTGGTAAAAGTCTTGGTAAAGCAGAAAGTGCAGTTGATTTTTATACAAAAATATTCAAGAAATCAAAAATAGATCATATGGTAAAATATGAAAAAGGAGAAAATGGTAAAGAAGATACAGTCAAACATTCATCTTTTTTCCTTGAAGGTCAAGAATTCATGGCAATGGATGGCGCAGGCCCACATAAATTTGCATTTAATGAATCAATTTCATTTGTAGTTAATTGCGAATCCCAAGATGAAGTAGACCATTATTGGGAAAAGCTTTCTGAAGGTGGAGATGAAAAAGCACAACAATGTGGCTGGTTAAAGGATAAATTTGGTATTTCATGGCAGATTGTTCCCACAATTTCAATCAAAATGTTACAAGATAAAGATCCTGCAAAATCAAAAAGGGTGATGCAAGCAATTCTTAAAATGAAAAAAATTGACATTCCAACTTTAAAAAAAGCATATAATCAAAAATAACTATCTATCTTAACTATCAACAACTTCTATTCCTTTTATTGTTTTAAATTCTTTATCAAGTGTAGCTATTCTATCTATATTATATAACAACATAAAGGTAACACTTGTACAATCTGTAAGGCTTAAGTTATTATCTTTTTGAAATAACTCCCACGCTTTTTGGAAAACTAATTTATCAACATTTATAAAAAATATTTCTGAATTAATAATAAATTTTCCTAAATCAACTGCATTCTTTTTGCCAAATTTTCTAAGGTAAACATTAACGATTTCATCAAAGATATAATCTGTTATTACTGCTTTTCCATATATACCTGAGGAAATTTCTTTGATTATCTTGTTTGCATTTTTATGGTGAATATCACCACTATCAGCATATCCACAAAGAATATTAGCATCTATAAGAATTGTCATTCATAAAGTATTTTATCTATTTCCTCACTTGTTTTCCCTTTTCCTTTGCTTAATCTTTTAGGTTTGAAGTCTAATAAGCTTAATTTTCTACTCTTCCTTTTTTCGTCTAGCCAATATTTAATAGCTAAATTCAGAGAATCTCCTATTTTCATACCATCTCTTACAGATTCTGTTTTAAGTTCTTTAAATAAGTCTATTTGTATATTTTTTACAGATAATTGCTTTGTTTTCATAAAGTATTACAAGTATTACTATTATTTAAATCTATCCAATAGCTCTTCTAACATCTATAGTTTCAACAGAATTAACTTGATCTAATCCGCTTATTTCATTCTCTAAATCTTCAGTTCCACCTTTACTTTCATCAACAATAAATATTAACTTTACAGCCTTTAATCCAAAAGCAACAGGTTCAATTTCAACTTTTCCAACATCACCGCCATATTCTTTTATTTTTACTATAGCTTCTTCTTCAATTTTCTTTAAATCAGAATCAGGACTTTCAGGCATTATTTTTATTGTTACAACTACGGTTGCCATTTTAGTTTGGACCTGAAAATTCACAACTTTCACATTTATATCTAGCAGCTATCTCTCTGCAATGTGTACATCTTACTAAATCTGTATTCCCACAACTAGGACATTTAAATTTAACAGTTCCAGATATATTTGTTATTTGTGTTTTACAGCTACTGCAATGCATCTCATAAGTTTTCATAAATTTTACCTTCCGATAAGTATTTATAAAGCTTTTTATTGGAAAAAATTGTCGCCCTAGTAGTATAGCCTGGATATTTAATACCAGAAAGAACAAGAGCTTGCGGCCACAAGGCAAAAAGCTTTAGACCCCGGTTCAAATCCGGGCTGGGGCATACTATTTTATATTAAATTTCTCCACCTAATAAAGTAAAAATTGCTAAAGTTAATCCAACTAAAATTAAAGTGTAATAATATATCCAATGTTGCTTAGTGCGATAAAAGTAATATAATGCCCCAATGCCAAATAGAGTGCCAAGTAAATAAACAGCTATGGGCCATTGAAATAAAAATATTCCGATAGTTACAAAAACAACTGCTAATGGAACGGTCATATAAATCGCTTTGTAAATTTCTTTAAGTTTTGATTTAAAAACAAACCAAGAGATTATACCAATAATGACAACAAATGAACCATGCATCAATATTGGAAACCAATATAATTTTGTATCTGGATTAAAAGGTATAAAAATCCCAATAAATCTCCCCATTAAGCCTTGAAAAAGAGCATCAAAAAGAAATGTAAGATTCAAAAGTATGAAACCAAAAATTGCAACGGCCAAAGCAGAAAGAATATTTTTTAAACTTTTATTTTTAATTAATCCACTTTTTTTCATAATAATATAATTAAATTCCTACTATAAAAATTATTCTAATGTTAACTCTTAGAAGAATTATTCATAAACGTTCTTCCTATGTCCTATCCTTATAACAATTATTTTATTCATAGATATAATCACATCAACAACAGCTCTATAATCACCTATTCTCAATCTCCATAATTTATCTCCTTGCAATCGTTTAAGAAATCTAAAAGGATTATCTCTTATTGAATAAATTTTATTTAATATAATCTCTGCATCTTTCTTTTGTATTTTTTTAAGAAACTCTTCTGCATTCTTTTCAATTTGAATAGAATACATTTTATCTAAGGGTAATCCCTAATTCCTTTGCAACTTGTTCAATAGGTTTTATTTTTCCTTTTTTAACATTTTCAAGTGCTATTTTTATATCTTCAATTTCCTCTTCACTTAAACTTTCTTCTTCGTTATTATCTATAAGATTATTTAATAGCTCATCATAAGATTGTCTTTCCATACTTTTAAGACCTTTCAGTCTTTCTAAAGTTTCAATATTTATTTGTATGGTTGTTTTTTCCATATTATATATCAACTATAGTTACTATATAAATCTTTCTATTAGATTATAGCTATTCATGTAAAGATAATCCACCATGTTTATTCATGATGGCTAATTTTTTCGAAGAATCTCTAAGATTCCAATAAACAACTGCTACCGAAACCCTAAATTTTTCTGATAAAGAACCATAAACAGATTTTACAGTTTCTTCAATATAAGTTCCGGATAACCTAGATACAATTGGTTCTCCTTTAAATGATGGCAAGGGATCTCTATTTTCTCCAGTATATGTTGCAATTAAATGTCCTCTTCCAGAAATTAAAGGAACTTCAAAATAACTTCTAAATGGTACAGTTCCCTCACCAAGTTTCTTAATAATCCCAAAAGCACTACTTTCCACCTCTCTAGAATGTAATACTGCACTAATCCTAGGAGTAAAATTTGGTTTATCTGGTTCATAGCTCCAATCTTTATGTCCTTGGTTTAATGCATGAATTTGATCTCCTGGTCTTAAACCCCACGCAACGCCCTCTGTTTGTTTTCCATTACTAACAGCAATTCCAAATTTATGTAACACCATGGCTGGATAAATTAATAAATCTGGATTTCCTTTTTTTAATGTTTCTTCATCTGTAGGTTCAACCTTAACATAAGTTTCTTCGCTATCTCCAGTATCTAAAACTAATCTTCTAGCTTGGCTAGATGGACTTCTTCCAGTCAATCCATAAACAGCAACATTATTCGCTCCGTCTTCTGTTCTTCCAAGAATAATAAATCTTCCCGGATATTCCATTTGAGCTAAAGCTTCTAATCCCATAATAAAAAGTTAATTTAATTCATTATTAAATATTTATATAATATAATCAGCATAATCTAAAATAAATTATCTATTTCTTCTCAAAATCCAATGCACATGAATTAATACAATATCTCTTTTTACCTTTAGGTCCATCATCAAACACATGTCCAAGATGACTTCCACATTTCTTGCAAATAACCTCTATTGCATGCAATCCTAAGCTATAATCATCTTTTAAGATAACATTCTTCTTATTAGCTTCTGTAAAACTCGGCCATCCTGTTCCTGAATCAAATTTTGTATCTGAAGAAAATAATTCCATCCCACATGCCATACATTTATACATTCCTTTTTCTTTATTTTTTAATAATTTACCAGTAAAAGGCATCTCAGTTCCTTTCTCTCTTAATACATGATATTGTTCCTTAGTTAACTTCTTCTTCCATTCTTCTTCTTTTTTCATGTTGCTAGTTTCACATGACAAGTTATATTATGTGTTTTATAATATTTTTGATGATAATCTTCAGCTAAATAAAATTCACCTGCTTTAGTAATCTCGGTAACAATTTTCTTCTTTAACTTTTTCTTATATTCATTTAATCCTTTTTCAGCTATTTTCTTTTGTTTATCATTAACATAAAATATAACACTTCTATATTGCTCTCCAACATCCGGTCCCTGTCTATTCATCGTAGTTGGATCATGATTCATGAAAAATATTCCAACTAATTTTTCATAACTCACTTTCTTCTCATCAAACTCTATCCTAACAGCTTCTGCATGTCCAGTATTCTTATTACAAACGTCTTTATAACTTGAATTTTTAACATGTCCTCCAGTATATCCTACTGTTGTATTAATAACACCTTTAACTTGATCAAATACCGCTTGCACTCCCCAAAAACATCCAGCAGCAAATATGGCAACTTCCATTTTATTAAGGTAATATTACTAATATAAATAATCTTTTATATTTTTCTATTAATATATAAAACATGAAAGGAATATTGCTTGCAGGTGGAAGTGGATCTCGTCTAAAACCTCTTACTTTAGTAACAAACAAACATCTCCTTCCAATATATAACAAACCGATGATATATTATCCGCTAAAAAATTTAATACAGGCAGGTATTAGAGAGATATTTATCATAACTGGAGGAGAACATTTTGCTTCCATTGGAAGATTATTAGGATCTGGAAGAGATTTAAAAGAAATTTTAGGTATAGGGGAAAGTTGCTCTTTTTCTTATGGAGTTCAAGATGGAGCAAAAGGCATAGCTGATGCTCTTGGATTAGCTAAACAATTTGCAGGAAATGATAATATGGCAGTCATTCTAGGAGATAACATTTATGAAGATGAAAATTTTATGGTAGAAGCAGTTAAAAGTTTTTCAAGTGGGGCCCATATTTTTTTAAAAGAGATACTAAATAATCAGCTCTTTGAAGGAGAAGGAAATGAAAGAAGAGCAAAATTCGGAGTAGCAGAATTACTTGAACATCGTGTATTATCAATAGAAGAAAAGCCAAAATCTCCAAAAGCAAATAATGCAGTAACCGGAGCTTATCTCTATGATCATAGGGTATTTGAAATAATTAAAACATTAAAACCCTCTTGGCGTAATGAATTGGAAATAACAGATGTAAATAATGATTATATAGCTAGAGAAGTTCTTCATTATAGCTTTGTCGATGGATTTTGGACAGATGCAGGATCAATAGATAGTCTATATTTAGCAAATACTCTAATCGCAAATAAAAAATAATTATTTGATTATAGCCTCTCCATCTGCACCAACAGAAATAATGACAGCAAATATTGCAACTTCCATTTCATTTTATAAAATTAATTAATATATAAATTTATTTAATAACAATAAATATTATAAATTGTAAATTAACAAAATAATTGATGAAAAAATATTCAAAGCAAGATCAAAAATTATTTGCAACTTGGGCAGCAGATTGTGCTGAACGAGTACTTCCATTTTTTGAGAAAGCATATCCAAATGATAAAAGACCTAGAAAAGCAATAGAAGCATGCCGAACATGGGTTCGCACAGGCATATTTAAAATGGCAGATATACGTAAAGCTTCTTTAAATGCTCATGCAGCCGCTCGCAAGGCAAAAAAGAATAATTCCGCTTTGTTTTGCCGCACGTGCAGCAGGTCAAGCTGTAGCAACTGCACATGTTCCCCAACATGCCTTCGGTTCTGCTTATTATGCTCTTAAAGTTGCTGCAGCAAATAATTCTAAAATTGCAAAAGAACTTAATTGGCAATCAAAATATCTTCCCAAACATCTAAGGAAAGATTGGAAAGATTGGCAATCAAAACATCTTCCAAAAAGTTTAAGAAAAAATAATAATTTTTTAAATTTTATCTTTATAAATAGCTTTATAAGTTTTTTGTAATAGAGAATATAAAATGAATATAGAAAATATCGCTTTATTTGATTTGGACGGAACTCTTTGTGATTATGATAAAGGTTTATCTATAGAATTAGAAAAACTTAGATCTCCATCTGAACCTCCGATACAAATGCAAATAAGAGATACAACTTCAAAATATCTAAAAAATAGAGCTGATCTAATTAGATTATCAGAAAGTTGGTGGGAAAACCTTCCAAAGTTTAAACTAGGATGGGATGTTCTAGAAGTTGCAAAAGAACTTGAATATAAAATAATGATCTTAACTCAAGGTCCTAAAACCAATCCTTCTAGTTGGTCTGGTAAAAAAAGATGGATGGATAAAAACTTAGGAGAAGATGTTGATATCACAATAACTAGAGATAAAGGTTTAGTTTATGGAAAGGTATTGGTAGATGATTTTCCTGAATATATAGAAAGATGGCTAAAGCATAGAAAACGAGGCTTAGTTATCATGCCAGCAAATAATGGTAATCTTAATTACAAACACCATCAAGTAATAAGGTATAATGGTGAAAATTTAGAAGAAGTAAGAATAGCTATGGAAAAAAGAGTAAAATTAAAAGTTTAATAAACATGTCCATTATCATTAATCTTCATTGGCCACCATAATCCATTATTATATCTTAGTTGTGTAATGCTTGCATTATCAATCATTATCCTCCATGTTATTCTATGGTCTAAATTCATCAACCTTCTCAATAAACATTTTATTGCAACGCCATGCGTATAAAAAGCGGTTATTTTATTTCCATTATTAATAACATTCTTCTTAACAACATCATAAATTCTTTCTTCAACTTCAGCCTGTGATTCTCCATTTGGTGCTTTAAAATTCCAACAATCCTTATCTATTTCCATTAATGTTTCTTTATTATAAGCTTCTTCTCTTAATTTTCCAACCCAATCCCCTTGATCTAATTCTTGTAAATTTTCAGAGATTATTATATCATCAAGATTATAATTAACAGACAATTTTGCTGTTTCTAATGCCCTTATTGCAGGCGAAGAATAAACTTTATCAAATTTTATTTTTTCTCTCTTTAAACGCGTTTCTAAATACATTGCTTGTTTTATTCCGTTTTTAGTCAATGGAGAATTATTAGATCTTCCCCAAATTAAATAGCTATTTATATTATTTTCACATTCTGCATGTCTTATCAAGTATAAATCAATCATTTCCACCTATCTATTAATTCCCCCAAGTTTTCTATATTATTCTCTTCTTTTCCTAATAAAAATCTATTAGTTCCAGGTCTATGAAAATCAGATCCGTAAGTTAATGGAATCTTTCTTTTTATTGCATATTCAGTATAATACTTGCTCTTCTCATTGTAATTTGGTTGATGTTCAAGTGCGTCTAATCTTTCCTCAAGTAATTTCTCAATTTCACTATCTTCTTTAACATCTCTAAATGGATGAGCTAATATCGCAATTCCTCCCGCATTATGGACTTGTTCTATTGCTTCCTTTGATTCAATATAATATTTTTTTTCTATCTTTCCAGCTAAGCCTTTATCTTTTAGATAATAATCAAATAAATCTTCTGTTGTAGCTCCTGGATTAGTCTTATTGATGTATTCAGAAGTTTCAGAATCTTGTAGCATAGTCATCAAAATGTTATATTTTCCCAATCTAGAATATGGAAATGCTCGCTCTACTTTTTCTAAGTTAATTGGTATTTCATATTCTCTAAGCTTATCTATTCTCTGTTGACAAACTTTTCTCTGTAAATCTCTGATATAACCTAAAAATCCTAAAAACTCTTTGTTTTCTGGGTCAAAATTAATTCCAAGGATATGATAATCCTTTGTTGTCATTTCAACCCCAGGGATTAATTTAATATTCCATTTATTTGCTTCATCTATCGCTCTTAAATAACCATTAATATTGTCATGGTCGGTTATAGCAAATACATCTATATTCTTTAATTTAACAACTCTAACCAGGCTCTTAGGATCTAATGATCCATCAGAATACATTGTGTGCATGTGTAAGTCGACGTGTGTCATAATAATCTGTGAACAATAGGAATATTTATATATTTCTTATATTATTTATATCAATTATATAAAATGAAAAGAAAAGTAATAAAACAAGCAAATCAGGCATTCACAATAACATTACCAATAAATTGGGTAAGAAAGAATAGTATTAATAAAAATTCAGAAGTAGATGTCACAATAGTAGAAAAATCCTTGATTATTAACTCAGATAATCCTATTTCTGGTGGTTCCATCAAAGTTAACTTCACCAATCTTCATCAAAGGAATATCTATAGGCATATTGTTGCTCTCTATGCAAAGGGAATTGATGAAATAGAAATAACTTCTGATAAAGATATCTCATCTTTGATTATGAAAACTCTTAACTCCCTAATTGGATATGCTTTAATCGCTCATAAAAAAGATATTTACACGATAAAAGAATTTGGTTCTGGTACTTATCAAAATTTAGATGAAATATTTAAACGGGTTTTCCAAATGATCCTATTGTTTTATGATGCTGCTATAAAAGATATTTTTGGAGAAGAAAAAGAAACTATAGATAACTTATTAGCAAGAGATTTAGAAGTAAATAAATTTTGTTTTTATCTACAAAGAGCAATCAATAAGATGTCTTACCAAGATCCGATAAATGGAAGGATATTATTTACATATTCTTACGTATTAGAAAAAATAAGTGATGAAATAGAAAGATTATGGAGATTGAACATTCAACATAAACCAAAGAAATCTAAAGAAATCAAAGAATTAATAGAACTTTCGAAAGAAGGATTATCAAAAGCTTTTACCATATACTATCAATTTAATTCGTCAAAGATAGATGATATCTACACAATTAGAGAAAAAGTAAGAGAAAAGTCCCTCATAAGAAATCTAGATCCAAATACATCCAAATTTATAAGACATATAGTAAAAATAGTTGAAGAAGCAGCTGATTTAAACCATCTAACATTAATGAGAAAATTATAATCTTATCTTACTAATTGTAATGTAGGTGTTCCTGAAAATTTATCAATGAAGGGCATTATTGGTTCTTCATCTTTACCTTTATTTTTCTGGATGCTCTGTATATGCAATTTCTTACCTCTTTTAGATTTTATTCCAAACCTCTCAACAACATAATCTTCAGGCATAGCTGTAAAGATTATATCAAAAAGTGTAGCTTGAGGCGCACCTAAGGCTTTTCCCAATTGTTCTTTATTTAAATCATCAAAGTCTTGATAAGGAACATGTTGATAAACAAATATCCCATTAATACATTCCATATCTTTGTCCATTATATCCATTTCACATGCTTCAAAGGATCTTCTTTTTATAAATCTGAGATTATCCAAATAAACATTCTCTAAACTTGTAAGATTCATGGTAATGTTTGGATCACCTCTACCTGTAGATGGATATGTTAAATCTAAATATTCTTTACGCTCGATTCTACTCTTGTTTTTAAATGCTGGATCTTTAGCTAATTCTGGTGCCATTTTTGTTAATATCCACCAAATGACTGAAAATGGAATTCTTGAAGTTTTAGAAAGTGCTGAATAATTTTTTCTTATATCATCAACATTCTCGGTTTCATAATATCTCATCTTTTCTTCTAATGCAAAAAAAACCTTTTCAGGCATTTGAAATCTATGATCACCATATCTAAAAGATACTCCTTCTTGATTTGTATACAAATCCTGAACTTTATCTTCAATCTTTGTTTTTAAAGTATCTGTAACTTCCTTCATATAAAAAATTCATTTTAATCTATTTATAAATCTTTCTGTTTGTAACTACTTAAAAGTTTAAATTTGCTAATTAAATCAGCTTAACATAACTTTATATATTTCCAATATTCAAAAAATTATCATGCGAATTGCTATAGTATCAGATACATTTTATCCAGATCCTAACGGTATATCAACATCATTGTTTCACCATCTCAATTATATCTCAAAAGAAAATAAAACAATTTTATTCACTGTAAAAAAGAAAAATTCTCCTGATTCAATAAATGAAAACGTAAAGCTAGTCTATTTTAAAAGTTTTAAATTTTTGAGAGGGGGTTTTGATCTAGCAACACCCAACACTAAACTCTTCGCTAGAGAATTTACTAATTTTAAGCCGGATATATTACATATCCATACTCCATCTCCATTAGGCTTTTTAGCAATAAGTCAGGCAAAAAAATTAAGAATTCCAATAGTAACTACTTATCATATTATTCTTGCCGAACAACTAGGTTATCTACCAATCCCAAGGGTAAGGGGAAGCAAGAGAATAAAGGAATTATCTTGGAAATACACATTAAAATTTTATAATTCAACCAATCTCGTAATAGCTCCATCAAAATTTGTTAAAACAGTTTTGATTAGTAACGGTGTTAAAACCCCCATAGAAATTGTATCAAATGGTGTTGATCCGAAAGATTTTCATAAAACCCTAGTTAAAAAATATGATATTCCCACTGTATTGTTTGTCGGACGTTTAGGTTATGAAAAAAATTTAGAAATCCTAATAAAGTCATTCAAAGAAATAAATCAAAATTGCAGATTGCTCATGATCGGTGAAGGAACAGAATATAAAAAATTAAAATCTTTAACGAATAAGTTAAAGTTAAAAGATGTAATCTTCAAAGGTTTTGTAAAAAATGATGATCTGATAGATTATTACAACAAATCACATATATTTATCACTCCAAGTAAAGTTGAAACAGAAGGTATTGTAATATTAGAAGCAATGATGTGTGGTTTGCCAATTATTTGTATAAACGAAGGTGCATCAAAAGATTTAGTTAAAAATAATTTCAATGGTCTTGTAGTTAAAAATAATGTTCAAGAAATTTCAAATGCAATAAATTTATTATTAAAAAATGATTATTTAAGAGAAAAGTTTGGGTCTAATTCAATTAAAATAGCGAAAAAATATGATATTAAACTTTCTATAAATAAATTAGAAAAAATATATAAAAAATTTAAGAAATTTTAAACATCTACGATTCCGTCATCTGTTACTTGGAATATTATTTCCCCATCGGCCATGGCCGGCGCATCAACAAGTTTAGCAACTCTTGTTCCTTTCTTTCCTCTTCTTAAATAAACTCTGTAAGTTGATGCGTGCGCAACAATATGCCCACCAACAGCTTCAGTCGGATCTCCAAAAAACATATCAGGCTTTGCCATAACTTGGTTTGTTATGTAAACAGCAACATTATATGTATGTGCTAATTTCAATAGATGGTGCATATGCTTATTCAATTTTTGCTGTCTGTCTGCCAATGTTCCTCTACCAACAAATTCTGCTCTAAAATGACTCATCAAAGAATCAACTATTATTAGTTTTATTGGTAATCCATCTCTCTTGATTAAATCTTCAATTTTCTCAACCAATAACATTTGATGATCACTATTAAAAGCTCTTACTCCTCTAAACTTTTTTAATGCTTCATCAACATCCATGTTTCTAGATATAGCTAGTTTTTTGATAAACTCAGGTCTTAAAGTTCCTTCTGAATCAATCCAAACAGCCATTCCATCTATTCCGCCCTTATCTTTTGGTAATTGAACATTTACAGCAAGTTGATGTGCTAATGAAGTTTTTCCACTTCCATAAGCTCCATAACATTCTGTTATCGCTCCTGTTTCCACTCCACCGCCAAGTAGAGCGTCAAAAGCTTTACTTCCAGTTGATATTTTTTCAACTAGTTCTCGCTTTTTTAGTAATTCTTCTCCCGATTCAAAACCCATATCAAGTTCATTTCTTGCTGTATTGATTAATTTTCTAGCAACAGCCTCGCTCATTCCAGTTAATTCAGTTATTTCACCAGGTGAAGCTACCGCTATCTGCATTAATCCATCATACCCTGCTTCTCTTAATTTTTCAGCAGTCGCAGCTCCCACTCCAGGTAAGTCATCTATACTTGTTATTTTTTTAGCCTCTTTTGCCATTGTTATTCACCTTTCTCATCTGTTAAATAAAGTTCTTTCTGTATTTCATGTAATATTGTCATTATTTTTGGTATATCTTGTCTTCTCAAGTTTATTACTTCTTCTCGCCAAACATCTCCTTCTTTTCTCCAGCTTCTTCTTATTGTAGCTGTTTTAAATCCAACTTTAACTCCATCGCCTTTGTCTTTTTCATTAAACCAAATGGCTCCTTGTATATTCCCACTCCTATATTTTTTTATAGGTAAATTGCCTGTCATTTTCTTTTCCTCCGTTGCTTATCGCATTTTTTTCATTTAACCTTAGAAAAAGTTTCCAAATAGTACCTCTCCTTATCGGGTCTTTTTCATGAGGTTATTAATAGTATAGTAAAACTTCTTTATAAACCTTATGCGCACATTTTCGTGAAATGAGAAGTGTTCATTTATCTATTGGGAAATATATGATTTAACAGATTATTTCTAAGATATTTATTAAGGATTACAATGCGGACAATTTGGTACTGGTAATATTCCTGGATGTCTTTTACAACCACCTACACTAGAAGTATTAGAATACTGTGCATACGCATTTTTCCCGCTATTATATCCAGTATCGTTCAATTCATATCCGTCTTCCATAAAATTACTGAAAAGTGGTGGTTTATAAAGCTATTTATTCGTTAATTTTATTCTTCTAAACGAAATATCTCTCTTCTACCATTAATATACATTTCAGTATAATTAGACATTTCTTCTGCAACCTTAGGATCCATTTTTCCAGTTCTATAATCTTCCATTAGTTTTTCAAATTCATCCAAGCTATTTACTTGCATCTCCATCACAACGGTATTATAATTTCCAACTAAATCAGTCATTATCCTTGTATTTGGATATCCACTAAATGCTTTTTTAAATAATTTAGCAAGCTTTGATGCTTGTCCTGGTTTTGCAGTAAATATTTCACGAATAATTAACATTTTTATTCCCCCTATTTCTTTACCATAACTTTAAATCCGCCATAAGCCATTTTTTTCACATCAAATGGCATTGGTTTATCTTTCCAATTAGCTTCATTCATAGATGGATCTTTCATTACTTTTGCATTCACTTCATTCCTATGTTTTTTTGATTTATAAATAATAAATGAAAACCAAACTGTCTCATCTTTTTTTACTTTAGCCATTTTAGGAAAGGTTAATACTTTCATACCACCCATATTGGGATTTAAATCATCACCCATACACTCAAAATACCCAATTGCGCCATATTTTTTCCACATCTTACCACCTGCATTAGCCATCTTTTGATAAGCTTTAGTATTCTTCTTTGGAACTACCAAAACAAATCCATCAACATAACTCATAATTCATCCCCCCATTAATATTCTTAATAAACTAGATACCTTATTATTTATTAAGTTTGTGAATTTTAAATCTTTCTAAAATCTACCAATTAAAAACTTCTTTCATCTTATTCCAATACTGTTCCTTCCATCCCTGATTAATATGCTTATATTCTTTATCGGGAACTTCTGTTTGTGTGAATGTTAATTTAGTCCCGCCTTTTACAGCTTTTAATTCATATTTAACTTTAGAATAATGCCCCTTTTCCCATTCACTCCCTCTCCACTTCTGAACAATTTTCTTATTTTTAATTAATTCTAAATTTTCTCCTTCAATATAATCTCCATAAGCTGTAAATTTTGTTCCAACTTTATCTTTTATATTCGCTGGAGCTCCTGTAAATGCAGCATGTTTCTTTGAATCCATCAAAGCTTGATAAACTTCACTTGGTTTAGCTTTAAAGGTTACAACTTGTTTTATTGTTTTCATCTTAATCATACTCCTTAATAAATTTTTCAAATTCTTTTTTACTCCACCAAGCAAAATCATTTGGAATATTATCCTTATCGAATAAAATAACTTCTGTAATCTTATTTCCATAATTTCCTGGTTTTGGAATTCTATTAGTTTCTGCAATTACATAAGATGTTATCGCCCATTGCTTATCTTTCTCTTGTATAAAAGATTCCATAAAAACAAATTTAAATTTCTTAACTAAAACCCTACATTGTTCTTTTACTATTCTTTTTATACAATCTTCTACTGATTCTCCATATCTTATCAAATTATGACAAAAAAATAGCATTCCTGTAGGATAATTTTCGCTGTTTGGAGGAGATTCATGCCCTGGTATACTTTTTCTTCTCAATGCAATATATTTCCCATCTTTTTTTAAAATAATTTCAAATGTTATGTGAGTACCACCAGAAACTTGTCTTTGAATCGGTGGCCCAAAATTTGCTTCTTTATTTTTATAAATGTATTCAAATGCCATTTTCACTTTTTAGCATTCTCCCACAATCCAACAATATTTCCTTCTGTATCTTTAAAGTAAGCTACAAATCCCATATCACCTACATTTGTTTTCTTTCTCAATATATTTCCACCATTCTTTTCTATAATTTTAAGAGATTTATCAATATTTTTAACATCTATAGTTATTACAACATTCTTTAAATCATCTGTTCTTTTAAACATCCCGCCATTTATAGATCCAACTTCTTTTGGCATAAACTTTTCATCAACCTCAGCTGTTCTTACTATTGTATATTTCATCTCAGGCATTGAATTAATACTCCATCCAAATGTTTTCTCATAAAACTTCTCAGCCCTCTTTAAATCATCAGCCGGTATTTCAAAATGTACTACTTTATCCATTTTTCATTCCCCCTATAAATTTAAAAAAAGGAAATTAGCGCCAAACAGCTAACATTCCGCCTATAATTAATAACACAACTAAATAATGTAACATATTTATTACATATAATTTAAATGGTTTTCCTTCCCATAATAACATTCCTAATCCTGATGTTGCATAAAATCCAAGCCATACTAAAAATCCTATCCACATTCCTCTTGTAAATGTTGTTATGCTCATCATCCCAAGAAGAGTTGCTAAAACACAAGCAAAGATTAAAGTTGCTATAAACATTATAATATAACTTTTAGTCATTCCTTTCTTCTTAGATTCATCTATTTTTTTGGAATCAAAACCACTTAATCTCATCCACGCTTTTCCAAATAATGGACCATACCACAAAAATCCAACTACCATAGATATAATTCCAGCAACTAATATTGCTAGATAATTTACATTCTCAAAAGCCATTTTATATCCCCCTTACTCATCTTTTAACATCGATTTAATTTGTTTTCTTAATTCTTTACTATCTGTATGTCCATGTTCTTCAACAGCATGTCTTACTGATACTTTCATTACCTCATCTTCTGTTCCTGCTACAGTTAATGAACAATTTTTCTCGCTTGGCATCAATCTGCAATCAGCTACTTTTCTTTTTCCCATTTTAATTCCCCCTATACTTTTAATAAAGTAAAATGTTAATATCAATGAAGCTAAAATAATTGTAAGATGGAAAGTTAAATCAATAATTAATAACCCTGCTGGATCAAATCCATTATGTATATGTGAATTATCATGTGGCCACCATGAAACTAAAAGCCATACCAAAGAAATAAAGGCCCACCAAGTAGATTTATCACTCTTCTTCTTAACTATTGGTAAAATATATATTAAAAATGCAACTCCAAATCCAAATAATAAAGCTTCTACTAATGCTATAAATGCAAAAAAGGGAAATTGGGATGAAGTTACATGAATATCAGGAGAAGGAGCCCATATAATAGGTCCTAAAATTAAAGCGGGTATTCCTAATATCAAAGTTATAATAAAAAATTTTACCCAAGTTTTCATTTCCTGTATATACTTAATAGAATTTATAAATCTTTTTAATTAACATTATTCCTATCTTTTCTAAAATACTAAGAAGAGTATAGAAATCTATATAAATACACGTACATACACTTATTATATGGCAACCAAAAGTATTACTATAACCAATGATGCATATGAAAGACTAGCATCATTTAAAGAACCTAAAGAAAGTTTTAGTGATGTGATTACTAAGATTACTGGAAGATATTCTCTTTTGGACTTAGTTGGCATTCTATCAAAAAAAGAGGCTGATGAATTAAAAGATTCTGTTAAAGAAACAAGAACAAGATTCAGAAAAAGATTAAATAATACAGCGTTAAAAATAAAATGATATTTGACACAACATTCATAATAGATGTTATGCATAATGATGGAAAGGCAATAGTTAAGCTCCATGAACTAATTAACAAAAATGAGCCTCAATTAGTTACATCATTAACAATATTTGAACTTTTTAGTGGAATAGAAAGAAGCAAAAAACCGATAGAAGAAAAAAATAAAATAGTGAAAATACTAAAGGGTCAATTAATTCTTCACTTAGATAATGATTCTGCAGAAAAAGCAGGAGAAATAGATGGAAGTTTAATAAAGGAAGGTAAAATGATAGATCCAATAGATAGCTTAATCGCTGGTATTACTATGATAAAAAAAGATAAAATTCTTACAAGAAATATTAAAGATTTTTCTAAAATTAAAGGAATAGAAATAGAAACTTATTAACTAGCAGAATTCATCCTATCATAAAAGATATTCTTGTCCATTATCTCATATCCACACCCATCACACTTATAGAACGGAATCATAACTTCTTCATCAGCTACATTTACCATGTGTCCATTACATCTTTTGCATCTCATTTTCAGCTTCCTTGACTATTTCATCCGCATAATCACTTGCATTGATCTCATCAACTGAATTTGCTATAAATTCTAACCTGTCAAACATAGCGTTTCTCACAACTTTGCCTGAAACTCTATATTGTTTACCTAATAATTCATTTTTAAAGCTTTCGAATTCACTTGGAAGCTCTTTAAATTTACTGCTTTGATTGTTTAAAACATTATCAGCTATATCTCTAAAGCAAACTATTCTAATATTTTCTGTTCCGTCATCTAAAAACATATTTAATATTGGAACATCCTTCGCAACTATCTCTCCATGAACTCCGCATTTATAACTTCCATCAATAAATTCTACTTTTTTATTGCATTCTGGACATGCAGAATAAAATCTTGGATCAAAAAGTTGTACTACTGTTCCAACAATCTCAGCATTTTCATTTTCCTTTAAATCTTTTATTTGTTTTTTTAATAAACTCTTTCTAGCTCCAGCCTTTATTCCATCAATGACTACCCCTTCAGGATTTATTAATATCTTGGCTTTATTTCCCAGATGAACTTCGCTATATCCATTATTTTCTCTAGAATATCCATTATTTATTCTTAATATATCTCCTTGTTTTATATTTCCATCTTCAATTAACTTAATTAAACTCTCATCCCATAAAACTAATCTTAACATTCCAGTATCATCTCCAACCATTAAATTTACAACTTTCCCTTCTCTTTTTTCTGTTTTAAAACTCCTAACATCATATATGTCAATAACTTTAACATCTAAATTAACCATACTCATTCCAGGCATTACTTTATTTATTTTTAATTTTCTATCAATATTTTCTTCAAAAACCTTAACTCCAAGTTCATTTGCAACTATGTGTGCAGCTCCTTCTTTACTAATTAAATCGCTTAATAATTCTAATTTTTTCTTTATTTTAACATCAATTTCTTCTTTGCTAATTCCTTTCTCTTTTATTATCTTTTCTACAATTTCATCATAGTTTAGTTTGAACATTTTATTTTCCCAATGGATTATTCATATCTACAGCCATTTTTAATATTAATTCAACATCATTATCTTGATCATATGATTTGAACATCTTTCCTGTATTAATATCAAACATAAATACTTTACCTTCCTTAGTTATCTTCCATTTTTTATCTATATTATCACTCCAGCATTTATCATTATCAGCACATTTTATAACTAGTTCTTTTATTTTCTTATTATTATCTATAAAATCTGAAAAATCATAATTCATTTTTACATTAAAATTATTCTTTATCATATAATTAATTCCTTCTTTTTTCACTTCTATTTGTTTATTGTTTTCTCCTTTAATAATACTCCCTTTATTTAAAATGATTTTTACATCATAACTATTAGATGGAATTTCTAGATCATCATATTGTTTCAAAAACTTGTCTAATTCTGCATTTAAAGCTGTTCCAAAGGCTTTGTTTAAATTATCTCCTTCTAAATAACATTCTTTTCCTTTAGAGTAAACAAAGCTATAGCCTTTTGTAATACTACAACCAATATCTATCCCATTCACATTAATCAAAGCTTTATTTAAGCTTAATTTAACGCTTTCATCCAAATATAATAAAGCTTTTTCACCTTCATTATAAGTATTTATCACTTCATTTTGTCCTATTCCCAATAGATTATATCTATCCTTAATTTTATGTGTATTATCTGAGTAAAGAAAAAATCCAAAAACTCCTAAAACTATTAAAAACAGTACAGGCATAAAAAATACAGCTCCTTTTTTATTCATTTTCAAATTGTGAAAAACAATTGTTTTTTAATTTATCGTCAAAATAAAATTTTTGGACTCTTAATTTTATATTGATTATTCCGTCTTTGCTTGGTAATTTTATTATTGAATCGTAAAATCCTTCTCCTAAATATGCATTTGTTAATAAAATTTTATCATCTATCATTATATTATAACATCTTCCAAAAGATGGCTTAAAAATTTGTTCTAGTTCTATCTTAATTTCATCTAATCCAGAGTTATTATTTTTAAAATTTTCAATTTTATGGGCATTATCATCCACTCTTAAAAAATTAATCAATTGTATCTCTCCTAGATTAACAGACTGTATATCAACAACCTCTTTGCTTTTAGCTTTATGAACTGTAATTCCATAAATTACAAAGACAATTAACATTAATATTATTAACATCATAAATATTAAATCAACATAAAATGATACTGTTGAAGAAGATCCTTTTCTATTCATTATATCTCACCATGTTTAATTCTAAAAATCCTGGTTTTATTTCAGCCCCATCATAATATCTCACAAAAACCTTTTGGGTATCACAATAAAATCCTTTCCTTGCCACATTACATCCAAACCTCAAATCAGCCATATCTTTATTTACAATAAAATTTTTGACTTCTTTTCCATCTTTATCCGTAATATTCGCCAAAAATCCGAAATCCCTTCCCAAAAAACATTTCTGGGAATTTTCTATCTTGCTTAAATCTATCACTCCAACATTAACTCTTTCATTTTCATACAATAAACAATCTCCCCCGTATAATGCTCTCACAACTAAAAGTTGATTTTCTAGATATCCTGTTTTATTTTTCTTTACAATATAGCTATAAACACTAAAAGATATTATTACAATCACAACTACAAGGAAAATCAATCTCATAATCTCAACAACTTGTCTTCCGCCTATATCTTGTCCAGTCTTAATCATGAAATTTTTACCTCTTTATTTTTCAAATTAATATTTATTTTATCAGCTCTAATTTCATTGTTTAATATTGCGAAATCTTGATTATAACTAAAATAATAAATTCCAATTCTATCAAATTTCTCTCCGCTCTTTACTATAATGCTTCTTTTTTCATCCACATTGATCATTCTTTCTTTATTAAAAGCATAATCGACATTCAATTCCCCCGGACTGGATTGTGCAACATCAATCATTAATCCCAAATCTTTGCTTAAAAAATCGTTATCATATACATCACCATTCATCGCCCTGTTAACAATTCCAAACAAAGCAAAAGCGACTATGGCAAGTTCTATTATGCTCCATATCCAAGCTCCTTGCTCTTCTATGTCACTACCCTCTCCTTTTTTATTCATAGAATAGATAAAAAAATCCTTGTTTATATTCTTTGTTGTTAACTAGAGATTTACTTGCTACTAATATAAAATTGATATTGTTGTTCAATCTCATCACTTTTTCCAAATACACTAATTTTATTACCATCTCTTCTAAAATAAAGTATATTTACTTTTTCATTTCCATTTAGAATAATATTTTTTTCATCATCCTCAATTACAAAGCCATCAATATTGTCAAAAGGTGATAAAGTTAAAGGTTTTACACATCCATTTTTCTCATCTCTGCAAACAACCAAGCAAGACAGAGAATTACAATCTGATGGGATATCTAAATTGATTGTGGATAATTCTTCTTTATCAAATTTAGCCAAAAAATATCCTTTTTCTATATAAAAAGCGACTTTTATGAATTGTTCTTCATTCTTATTAACCCTTTCAACCCCACTTGCCATATCTAAAAATGATCCTGCTGTATTCGTTCCCTCATTTTTCGAAAATATTCCCTTAAATCCCTCAGCGGCTTTTGGAAACGTTGTCAAAAGGATAACAATTGCTATAACTGTAATCCCAGCCAATAATATGCTAAATCCAGTCATTCCTTTTTTATTTGTTCGCAACATCAGTAGCTCCACCAAGTAGATTTGAAAAAGCATTACTTAATTTAGAAAAATTGCCTGTAAAAAACAAGATAACTAATATTAAAACAATTATTAAAATAATAAAAACAACTATCGTTTGCAATGAAAGTTCTACTCCTTTCTTTTTCATTTTAAAAAAAAGAAGATTATACGCAATCTTCTCTGTTTATAGAAGCACAACTAGCCCCAATCTGGAAACAGTTTTGATTTGTTCTATCCACCCCAGATTCTATCTTATCATCATTATTTACATCAATATCAAATGTTGTTCCGGGAGCAGTTCCACAGAAATTTGCCTGCCATTGTCCTTTATTTGTTGTAGTTTCAAAATTGCTACACCATGAATTACATCTAACTAAAGCTGTGCTTAAATCAGTACTTGTTGATCCTACTAAATTTCTCAGCTTTATGGCTATAGAATTAAAACCACCTAAAAAGAATACCACTACAACAACTAAAACTAAAATAACAATTATAGCTACAATAATAACATTCATAGACAATTCAGCGCCTCTTTTTTCTCTAAGCATCATTTCACCTCTTTACAAGATTATCAAATATTATATTTAAGTCTTTTGGTTTATTAACTTGCACTTAGTGGGTTTTCAATCTTCATTAGTTGTGTTGTAATCTCCTTTAATCTATATTTTGGAACTAACGCCTTTCCTAAAATATACTCATTTAAAAAATCTTTTTCACTTGTATAAAAATTTAATCCATATTCTTTATTTTCAGGCTCATTATAAATTTTATAATATCCATTCCATATTCTTTCTCCTTCAGCCTGCATCACATTTTCATAAACATAGATTTCATCATCATTCCATCCCTGTTCTTTAAGATCATTAATATTCCCTAAAGGATTTTCTAATCTAGTAACAAATATATTCCCTTTTATCCAACTGTTATCTATCAATCCGGAATTAGTTTCTTTATTTATTACAAATTCTTTAAATTTGTCTTTCAATAATATATCTAAAGTGTCTTTTGCTCTTTCAGAATTACTATCATCAAAGTTTTTAGCAATATCTAAATAATTTATTATTGCTTTTTCATACTCTCCCATTTCTCTATAAATATCAGCTACTTTAATTAAAGAAGCGCTAGTTCTGCTATTTGACAAAGTTTCTATTTCATTTTTCTTTTCTTCGCTTATGCAAACTCTTTTATAACTAACAGTTTCTGCATAATCTTTATCGATTATACAAATTCTTCCTTCTTTTTTATAGAATAATAAACTTGGATTTACTATAAATTCTTGTCTTTTAAAGCTAAGAATAGGGTTTCCTTTAAATAATATGTCTGGTTTATCAAAATCATTTACTCCTTCATCTAATGGAAAAACAGTATCTATCTTTTTAACAAGAACACATCCCTGAGCATTTAGTATCACTTTTTTTGCTATAAACTCATTTTTTCCGCCAGTTAGTTCTAAGTTTATATCCTTTCCAGATTTATACGTCTTTAGATGATAGCCAGCTGGATAAATATAACCTCCTTTAACACAAAAACATTCATTATCATTATTCTTATTACATTCATTAAGATTAACATTAAGATCAGCAAAACTATTTTCTACATTCTCCATTAGTATCTTTTCTTCTTCACTTAGTGGAATATCTATTCCTATAAGACCTAGAATTCCCTTTTGTAATGATTTATTAAAGAATATAACAGATGCAATTACAACTATTATTATCAATATAATAACAGCTACCTCTCCCCCTGCTTTTTCGTTACTCATCTTCCAAACCTTAATACCTCAAAAAATTTATCAAATAAATTACCTAGTTTTTCTTTGAATAAAAGTATAAATGTTATCAACAATATTAAAACAACTAAGGTTATTATTAATTTTCCTATAGTATCCATCTCAAGTTCCCCTCTTTTTTTCATAATGTTGTTAATTTAATCTATTATATAAAATTACCATAAATATATCACCACTTCATAAAGGTAACAAATAGAAAGCTTTATAAATAGGTAATTTTAACTAAATTCATATAAATTTGGAGAAATAAAAATGAATATCAAAGACATATGGAAATATTTACCGATTGTATCTATGTTTACATATTTGGATGAAACTAAACGTGAAAGCGATCGTAAAATTAGAGAAATTCTAGGTGATCTCATAAAAGATCCGATTAAAATTTCGAATCTTGTAGCATATGATAGAAAAGCCGAATTTACAAGATCATTTAAAATGATGTGTCACGCTTTATATGGTACTATTCCTATATTATATCTTATGTTCGCTTCTTTGTATAATACACCAAATCCAATAGAAATGAAAAAAAGAATGGATCAAAGAATTAGAGATAATCAAAGAATAGAACAACTAGTTGGTCAATTACGACCAAAGGCTGATACTAATGGAAATGGAGCTCTTGATCTTAATGAATTAACTGCTGTTTATCAAAGAGCAAATATTAATCCTAAAGTTTACATCGATGCTTATGGAAATAATAGTTTTAAAGTAGATTTACAAGAGTTAGAAAAAGTGGTTATTTATGCTGAAGGAAAAATAAAATGAAAAGAAATAGATTATCATTAGCATTGGGTTTGGGTTTACTTGCTTTAGTAGGATGTTCATCTCCACAATCCAATACATCATCAAATACCAATCAAGCAAGTATTAGTTCAAGTAAAACAGGATACGAAATTCATGGTAAAAAATTAACCTTATATAATGTTACCACAATACAAGGCAATAATCAAGATGAAATTACAAGATTTTTTGTAAATGCAAAAAATGGAAATCAAATGCCTGGAGAAGATATCACAATTAATAATCTAGATTATCATAATTCATCCTCTGGAGAAACACCTATAGAATTATTAAAACCTCGTGAAGAAGATTTACAAAGTGGTCAAGAAGGAGTCTTGATTTTAAGACAAACAAATGTTGCTGTCCCAAATTCAGATGGAACAAATAAAACAATTAGAGAAGTTTACACTCTTACATTTTACGATACTGATCCAAATATAAGATTTGGAACATTTAAAAAATTTGCTGGTATTATTCAGTTTAGTTCAACTAATTAATTTTGTATTTTTAATTCATCACATTGTTCAAGAACTTCTACATTATTTGTTGGAATTAACATCAATTTAGCTTTCCAATCAATACCTTCCGCATCACCAAAAGCATATCCATATTTAAAACTTGTTACAACTGCAGTTCCAACTGTAGCTGTGGCAGCAAATGAATTTACAGCAGTTAATATAGCTCCAGATGCCAAAGCAGCTGGTGGAAATGCCATATATAATGCTATCAATCCTCCATAAACCAAGGCTCCAGTAGCAACAGCAGACACGGTTCCAGTCTCAAATTTACTCAATTCATCTTTGCTATAAACAACAAATAAAGTATAATAATCAAGATTAGTATTAATTGAATCTGGAATTCCAGCATCTTTTCTTTTATCTATTTCTTTTTGTATATCTTCCAAGTTAGTTCCATAACCTCCAAGATAATCAAAATAAGTTTCTTTTGATAAAGGTATTTTTCTTTCTCTTAAATAATCTGTAAATCCGAGAACTTCTGTTCCTCTTGCCTTATCAGCAAAATTAATTCTGCTGCAAACTATGCATAATCTCTTTGTTTCTTGCGGAAAAAATCTTATCTGTCCTTTATAAAATTTTGTCCAGCAATCATATAATTGATCGGCTATCACTGGTTTAACTTCTTTTACATCCTTTATCTCTTTGTAAACCGTTGGACATTGTAAATCTCTATCTGGAATGAATATATCCTGCCCACCAGCCCCAATTTTTTTAGCATTTAAATTAACACTATTTTGGCAAGCTTGAATGTCTAGATAATTCAAAGTTGGTTCTTTCGCTTTAGCAGTCGTAAACCAAAATAAAACTCCTACTAGGATCATTCCCAATATTAAAGATAGTACAAATGGATCTACATCTCCTCTTTTGTTTTTCATTTTGTTAATTTTCCTAAATTTATAGTTAACACATAGTATAAAAATCCAATTAGTAACAAAACTAATATTAATATAACAATAGTCTGTACAGTTCCTCTTTTCATATTATCCCTTAAGTTGTTTTTCATATTTAAAAGTTTGTAACAGTTAATATTCCAACAGCTAATGAATTAAATATCAACACTACTATGGCAGCTAGCAATGTATAAATCAAAACGCTCTTTATCATGCTTTTGCTTAAATAATATTCTTCATTTAATTTATCACTTCCATTCTCTATGGTATTTGTAAATATTGTTAATATGATTATTATTTCAACTAAATAAGTTCCTACAATTAGTTGAAAATAATACCCTGGAATAACATCTTTTATGTTAAATATCTGTGCAGCCACTCCCAAATTTCCAAGTTGATTTGCTCCGCCTTGTGTATTTGCTTGTTCAAATAAATCTCCCAATTTTCCGATAACACCTACAATCATGCTGCTAATCCCAACAACAATTCCGGCTATAACTGGAGCCAAAAAGTTAATTTGACTTTTCATACTGCTAACAATTTCGCTTAGTAAATCTTTTATTCTTTCATTTATTCTGCTAATTTGTTGAACATAATTAGATATACTTATCAAAGATCTTGCTACAACTTTAGGTCCTTTTCTTGCACTCTCAACCAATACTTCCATAGAACTTTGCACCAATGCACTTGGATAATATAGTATGGCTCCATTTTTTAAATTAAATATTGCTTTTTCAATATTCATTCCCAAGCTTCTTATGTTTGCAACAATTCTTTGGAAAAAATTCCCAGATGGTGTTCCATGCATAGTCTCAGCCACAGTCTCAAAAGCTATTTCTGCTGGTACTCCATCTCCGATTCTATTTCCCAACTGAAATAAACTGGCAGAAAATTCACTTTCAAGTTTTTTCGTTTCATCTCTTATCTTGTGGGCATTTCCCAATTTCATTTTATAATAAACCCCGATACTTATTGCTAATCCTAAAGGAAATAATAATCCAAGAAGTAAAGCTCCAACTCCATATGGTCCAGAACAACTTCCACCATCACATTTAAAATCAAAAAATTTTCCCAAATTCCCAAAAGAGGCATCAAAACTTGGATCATAATATCTGAAAAAGATTGGGCTAAATCCGATTATAAAGAATACAAAAAATATAAAAAGCGGAATAAATAAAGGTTTTTTTCTTTCTCCATATCCAACATCGCTTTCTCCGTATCCGGTTGGTCTTTTGCTTAATATGTTTGCTCCATAACTATAGACTATTACTGGCAATAATACATCATAAAGAATAAATAGATGATACCATTTTATTGCTCCTCCAAGAAAACTTCCTATTAATGGAAATATTACCAATCCCAATATGGGTAAAATTACTCCTAACATGTATAATATTGTAACGGGGCTTTGCAATTCATGTGCAAAATGTAACATTTTATCGTAAGTTCCATTTAATATCGTTTCTAAACTCTTGTCTAATAATTCTACTCTTCTATCTTCTCCCGGTTCATACAAGCTGCTTTCAATTAAATGAAAAGCATTGACAAATTCTAAATTATAATCTCTCCAACCTTCCAAATAATCATCTAAACTTTCTTTTAATGTGCTAAATTTTCCTGTTTCTATATCCCAAAATATCTTTCTTAAATCTAAACTTAATGGTTCCTTAATGTGTTGAGCAGAAAATTTTATTGCATTTTCCAAGTTACTTGTATGCCTCATATACATCACTATATATAGAATACATAATACCATCTGATTACTCGCTTTTAATCTCCATCTGGTTGCTATATTTATTGGAATCCTGCTTATTGGTTTGAATAATAACAATCCCCCTAAAATTAAGATTAGTGATAAAATTAAGATTCCTAAGGGTGACCCTTCATTTCCTACAATAGCAAATATGCTTAATAAAATTCCAATTAAAACTAAAAATAGTGTAGTAAATGCAGCCAAACTTCCTGCACCAGCTGGAGAAATATTTAAATGAGTTATCCCTATACTCTTGTTAATCTCCTCATAATCTTTCTTTCCAGGTTTTACCTTTAATATTCTTTCAAATATATTGCATAAACTTTCATATAATGTTAATCTTTTACTCAATGCTTCCTTTCTAAATATATCATATTCCTTAGAAAAATTTGGATCAATTTCATATTCCGAAATAGCGCTTTTTCCTACCTTTCCATCCAATTTTCTTCTGTATTTTTTTAATATATCTTCAGTATCCTTATCCATCAATCAACCTCTTTTCTATAACTACAATTAGAATTAGGCCTTTATTAATTTTTGTTTTAAACCCTGCATCATATACATCTACATTATATTTTCCAAACCATTTTTTAATTTGTTTTTCACTAGAATTATAGACTTTTGAATTTTGTAATCTAAATGAAATCTCATATATCCCATAAAAAAGTGATTTATTTGGTATTGTAAATATTACTGTACCATTGGTCTTAGTCATGCTAAGACATTTTTCTATAAATTCTTTAGGTTTATCTATAAAATCTAAAACCCCACAACAAATAACTTTATCAAATTTTTTAGTTGTTTTATATTGTAAAAATCCGTCTTCTATTATTTCTATATTTTTTATATTTTCATCATCAATTTTTTTCTTCATTATATTTATCATCTCTTTTGAAGGTTCTATTGCAGTTAATTTTCTAACTTGTCTTGCGATATTTAAACTATAATATCCAGTTCCAGCTCCTATTTCTAAAACTATGTCGTTATTTTTAAGATGTTTTTTAAATAATTTAATCAATATATTTTTCTCTTGTACTCTTAATGTTTTTATTATTGGGTATTTTGTTACAGCAGCATCATATATATTAGCATATTTTGATTCCATGTATGGATTATTCATTAATCAACCTCTTTTTTATTTGACTGTCTTGATTTTTTTAACTTCTTTCTTTAACCATTCATTCCAATCAAAAAATATTTGTTTGCTATCTAAATAACCTTTCTTTTGTCTAATCTCGTCAGATATTTTATGAAATTCATCATTTGCCTTAACTGTAAAATCGGCTTCCAATAAAATGTCCAGTTTACTCTTATCTGCAACATCTACAAGTTGCTTTTTTATTTTTGCTCTTAATAATATATTGTCCCATACTGCATCCCAATTTCCAGCCCACTCTTTTACATTAGCAGCTATATTTTTTATTATTTCGCTATCACCATTAATTAAATTATCAGTAGGTTCAAGCATATCTGTTTTTGAATTATATCTCATCAAATCAACAAAAGCTCCTTCCTTTAATGGGTCATCATCCCATTCTTTTCTAACTTCGGTTATGCTTACTATTCTTCTTTTACTATGTAATCCATCAGCTGTTTTGATCGGATTTGCAACAACAATTATATCTGTAGCTTTAAAACTGGTTTTAGGAACTCCAAGATCATTAACAACCCTATCAAAAACCCCATATGGACTATCTCCATGTATCGTTCCAGCAACAACATTGGCCAAAGCTCCAACCCTCATCGCTTCGTATAATGCTAAAGCTTCCTTGCTTCTAACTTCTCCAATAATTAAACTTGAATCTCCCATTCTCAAACTTGTTCTTATCCCTTCATCAGCAGCAAATTCTGTTCCGCCAGCAACAGCTAACGCAGCTCTAACTTTTAATGGTTGAATATTATATCCCAATTTTCTTAAATAATCTGTAGGTAATTCAAGCGTGTCCTCTACTGTTATTATTCTATATTTTCTCATAATCTCAATTAAACAACTTCCCAATAAACTTGTTTTTCCTGAGCTTCTTGTTCCAGCTATTAATAGACTTCTACTTCCATCAATTAAAAAACTTATTAATCCTGCTCCTAAATCACTTATCATTTTATTCTTAATATAAAGTGATAATGTCCAAGGTTTGTCTCTATGTCTTCTAAATGCATATCCAAGTCCGTGTGGGTTTAATGGACTCCCGACAATAGCAACTCTGGCTCTTGCCCCAGGAATAATTAGTTCAGTATCCAATACCGGATTAGCTTCATCTAATGGTCTTCCCGAAATAATTCTAAACTTTGTTGCCCACCCCAATCCGTCATCTCTGCTTGGAATAATATTTGTAACACATTCGCCATAATCTTGATGTACAATAAATATAGGTGTTTCTCCTATTGGCCCATTAATTACAACGTCTTGTATTTTAATATCTTTTAACAAAATTTCTAGCAAACCAAATCCTACTGTATATCTAACCAATATTCTAGCTAAATTCTCAATCTCATCATATTTTAAATCAATTCCTTTATTTTCTGCTAATTCATTAATTAAATCTCTCCCTATATTAAAAAAAGTTTCTCTCATTCTTTCAATATTAACAAACTCTTCAGCTTTCGGTTGATGTTCGCTCAAAACACTTCTCGCTAAATCCAATAACATATATTGATCTTCAGTCAATTTAAATTCAGGAGGACTTAAATGATATAATGTCTTAATGTCATCTTTTAAATTAAATAACATGACATTTGTATCATCATCAATGTTGTAAGCATCAATCTCTCTTGCTGTCAACGGAGGTTCTGCCATTAACCTAGTTAACATAAAGTCTGGAGTGATATTTGGTTTAAACACTGTTCTGTAAATTGCTCTTTCACCTATTACATGTCCTGCTAAAAACGGTTTAACCAAACCAACTAATTTTGTATTATCAATTAAGTTATAGACATATAACAACAATCCTAGGTATCTTTTTGTATTTTCCATAACCTCTTTATTTTCTGCTTTTTCTAGATTAATTCTTTCTTCTCTTATTAATCTCTTTAATTCAACATATGCTCCTATAGGGTCGCTCTTCAATAGATTTAGCACAATA
>Ga0209542_10001574_pt1 | contig 53257 bp, 62 predicted proteins | sample RifCSPhighO2_01_FD_184028 | JGI IMG/M metagenome (GOLD analysis project Ga0209542, IMG submission 184028) | Soil microbial communities from Rifle, Colorado - Rifle CSP2_plank highO2_0.1 (SPAdes) (version 2) | ecosystem: Environmental > Terrestrial > Deep subsurface > Rock core/Sediment ... | reverse complement strand
AAATGGAAATTTAAAGAAATAACGCACGGCACCGTAAGCCGTCACAAGTATATAGTTTCAAGAAAAAAAGAAAAATATTTTATAAAACAAATTAAAGATAATGAACAGTTCATATTACTTGAACTGATTAAAATTAAATCTAATCTAATTCCAAGAATATTTTATCCAAACTTGCTAAAGAAAAATGTATTGGTTCAACAATGTGTATCAGGCAAACACCTAAAGAGCAAAAAAGCCATAGATATTAAATTAGTCAGAGAGTTTGCCAAATTTCAGAATGGATTAAACAAAGAAGAAATAATAAACAAAATAAATAAATTTTCCGGATGTAATTCTACAGTAATTGATGAAAGCGACTTCTTTAGAAAAGGAATTTATTCTAATTTTGATTATGATAAAGATTTATTTATTTTGAAAAAATTTAAACTTCCAATAGTGGATAAGTTCATAAAACTATTAAATTATATAAGAAAAGATAAAGAGAATATTATAGATGATTTTTGTAAAATGCCCTTTGCAAGGCAACATCACGATTTTAAAGAAGATAATATAATATGCAATCCTCAAAAATTAGTTGATTGGGGTTCGTCATATGGGCACGGACCATTTTTATTTGATTTAGCTCCATTCTTAGTAAACAACGAAAAGGCATTTAATGAATTTATAAAATACTCTGATATATGTAAAAAATATTCAAAGGAGCAGATTAAAAGATGGTTATACGTTGCTTTAGTTGCAAATTTTGTATCCTTATTAAGATACAGACTTAACATTGGAGGCTATTTTAAAAATAAAAAGCAATGCAAAAAGTTCTTAGAATATGAATATAAAACTTACAAGTTCCTTCTCAAATAATTAAATCTTCTTTTCAATCTTCGCAAGTCTCATAAGCTTAACCTCCCGCCATCTAGTTGCAACTCCACACTTAATATAATCTGCTCCAAAGCCGACGGCATAATCAGCAAGCCCAGAATCTAAAGTTTCTCCAGACCTATGCGAAAGAACTGTCTTAACACCATGCTTACGACATAAATCAAAAATCCTTTTCAATTCAAGAAGCGAGCCATTCTGATTAGGCTTGATAATCATCGCATTTATCGACTTAGTTCGTATAGCTCCAACAACTCTATTATATTGAGTAGCCGTCAAATCATCTCCAACAATCAAACACTTTTTACCAAGGGCTTTCTGCAACTTTGAGAAGTTTTTAAAATCTCTCTCTTGAAAAGGGTCTTCAACATAACTCAAATCATAATTTAATATTAACTCGCTAACAAATTTAACCTGTTCAGATTGATTAAGTTTCTTATCCGTATAATTATATTTTCTATTTTTAAATAACGTAGAGGTAGCTGCATCAATTCCAATCTCAATATCTACTCTAAACTTCTTCTCAGCAATAACCTTTGCTTTATTCAGAGCATCAAAAACTTCTTCATCTGTAGAAGAAACTAACCACGCCCCTTCATCATTGACTCCATGATTCTGCAAAATATTTTTAACACCATCATAAATATAATTCATTATCTTCAAATTATCTGAAAATCTTTTAGATTTAGGAATAACAAGAAACTCTTGAAAATTAGGATGTATTTTTATAGCAGAACTATGAAGCCCTCCGCCAACAACATTTCCAACAGGAAAAGGCATTCTCCTATTTGTTCCAATAATCTCAAATAATTCTTTTTTCTTCTCATGAGCAAGCGCCTTTAAAACTGCAGATTGAAAAGTGTAAAGAGAATTAGCCCCAAATTCGCGAGCATTCCCAAGTCCAAGTTTCTTACAAATAGCTTTCTCTAATTTAACTAAGTCATCAAACTTATTTATCTCAATTTTATCCCTAAAATTATTCAAAAAGCCGACACAAAAATTAAGAGATTTATAATAAGATTTAGTTTCATACTCTCCAGTAGACTTTCCATTTGGCGATGAAGCTTCAGCACCTCCGTTAACACAAACGGCAATAGTATCCTGCCCGCGAGAATCTTCAATGATTCTAGATCTAACCTCTTTAATTATCATGAATAAATAAAGCATTAAACATATTTAAAGCATGTCTATCAAAGTATCTTTGGTTTTAAAAAATGAGGCTTTTATTAGAGAGATTAGCAGATTATCAAAGTGTTCAAGACAGTGAGGCAGAAGCCAATCCGATAATATATGTTTTATCTCGCATGGATCGCGACATAAATGCACTCAAACATTTAAAAAATGCAAAAATTAGTGAATATGATAGAAAAATATATTACGAAATATTAGGGATAGAGCTCGGAATTATAGGATTCCATCTTGACCGTATGAAACCATCAATAAAGACCGGACAATTACATGTTTTAGCAATATCTCAAAAATATGAATCCCTTTTAGGATTGTATAATGATATATTCAGGGAAAGCGCTTAACTTACTGTAGCTAATTCGGCAAAAACGTTCAAGGGAGAATCTTGTTCGCCCTCAAATGCCTTAGCAAAAATAATAAATTCAAGCGGTTTGACAACTTTTTTATGAGCTTCAATGGTATCATGAATCCCCCATTCCAAAGACGGAGGCATAAGAGGGGAATGAAGAACAAGTTGCCTTCCAACACTAAATGCAATAACTCCATTACTCCCTAAATATCTTGAATAAATTGCATATCCAAATGAATTTAATCCTTTATTATATGCCTCTTTGAATTTATCTTGCAAAGGTGCATGAACTCCATTCATCAAGTAATCAGACAACGCAGGATGTGGGGATGTCAAATATTGATTAATATCGCAAAAAGTCTCTCCCTTAGAATCTCTCATTTCATCTATTGATTTAAGAGCATATTCTCTTTGACTTATCTTAACCATTAAAACAATTTAAAGAATTTATTTTATAAAACTAATTATTCCTCACTACCAGCAGAATTATCTTCAATAATGGCTTCTTCATTATCATTTTCATTAACAAGACCCATTTCTTCAGCTTTCTCAGCTATTTCTTTCTCAACTTCTTTTTCTTTTTCTATAATCTTCTCATCATCCATAGACTCATCGCGAATAGGTTGCAACTTAGCGCCAGTCTTAGTTGGCATAGGTCTTCTAACAGAGATAGGCAAAACACCAGAATAGAATTCTTTACTTGCAATTTTCAAAGCATCATAATGCATAACTTCTAGCTCTGCCTCTGTAATTTTAATCAAAAGAGGAGCATCCATAGAAATCTGCAAAGCACGAGCTCCTATAATTCTAGCAGTTTCAAACCGTGTAAATTCTTGTGTTGCTTCAGCCATATCATTTCAAAAACTTTTTAAGCTTTTTAAGTGTATCGTCATACACTTTTGGCAAGTGTTTCATCATCTCATCTACATTTTGACGAGTTATAGCAGTCTCTAAGCCTTTCTGGCAAGAATGTATCATATGTTCTTTACCTTTCCAATTAGAAATGCCCCATACAATCTTTCCATCACAAGCTTCTTCTTCTTCACGAGTAGGATCGATAATCAAAGACTCTCCAAGTTTGTAGAATGTAAATGAAAGAGGTATGGTATCTTCCAAAAGAGGCAATTTCTTTGTAGATTTAGATTCATGATCTATTTTACAATCTTTATCAAGTGCAGGTATATGTGTCTGTAATAAAGCAGCAATTGCTCCTATGCTCGCAGCGTCAATCAAAGCGCCATCATCATTTATTGGGTAAATATCAATAATCACAGTCCAAACTTTCTCGCCTTCAGTTATTACTAACTTTTTCAAATCAATAACGTGCGACTCACGAATCATTCTGTCAATCAATCTAGGTAACTCTATAGCTGCAAATTTAGGCGGACCACTTTCAAAACGAGGCGAAGCCAAAGGTAGTAAATCTCCAGAAACCATTAAATTACCTTTATCCATAGAATCTGGATAGGGAGTTCCAACTTCTAACTTAATTCCGACGACAACTTCAGTCTTTCCCATTCTAACGCGAGCACTTCCTTCAGCTTTATTAGACACGTTATATTCAACAGAAAAATCTCTTTGCTCAATTAACTTACGTCCATCAAATCTCTTACCTTCAGCAAACATTTTAGATAAAGTGTTATAAGTTAAACTAGAAAGTCCCATTGAGCTCATGTTTAATTTCCTCCCCCTAATGCGAATGTAGATGAGCTAGGGGAAATTGAACAGGCAAAAGTTTCAACTTGTTTCAACAAAAACTTTTTCATTTTTCATCTCCTTCAGCAACATTTTTCAATGCCTTTTTCTGAACTTCATATATTTTAGCACATGCTTTATCAGCAAGAGCAAGAGCTTGAGGAATTAAATTTGGCTGTATTTTTCCATCTAATTGTAATAAAGTATATTCATCGGTATTGGCCAATTTTGCAGTTGCAAAGTCAGTTGCTCCCTCCCCCTCTTCAAAATGCTCTTCAGTATCATTAACATCAATAACTAAATCCTTATCAAGCTTTCCAACACTAACACCACATACTAAATTTTTCATAGGAATTCCAGCTTGTGCAAGAGCCATAGATGCAGCATTTATTCCAGCAACGCGTGTGCTAGCATTAGCTTGCAAAATGTAAATCTGTACATCAACAACGGTATTAGGAAATTCTTTTAAATCTAAAGCAGGAGACAAAGCCCATTCAGTTACTTTAGATATCTCTTGACTTCTTCTCGAAGGTCCCGGTTTTTTTCTATCTAATACTGAGAAACTAAGCAAATCATAATTCACTCGAAGCACTGCACCCTTGGGGTCTTGCATATGTTGCGGGTGTAGCATTCTAGGTCCATAAACAGCAGCAATAGCAACTGTATTTCCAAATGTAAACATAGCACTTCCATCAGCATTAGGAATAATCCCAACTTTAGCAGTAATAGGGCGCATTTCATCTGCTTTTCTACCGTCTAATCTTTTTACTACCATTATTTATTCTCCCCAAACCATTTTTCAGTTTTTTCAGTTAATCCAGTTACTAAAACTTTGTCTGCAATAAATTCAATAGCCTTCCTAGCTTTTAATTCAGAATCTAAACTATTTCCCTTAACCCAAATCCACCCATTCTGACCAATAGTTATATTGCAACCAGTATTTACTTTTATTAAATTAATCATACTTCCCTCGCGACCAATAATTCTAGGCACGCGACTCGGGTTTACCCTAAATATAAATCCGCCCTCTAATTTTCCTAAACCCTTTCCTTTCATAGCCAAATCAATTCCCTTAGGGCTTACACTCCAGACCTTAGCAGCAACTACGTCGCCTATGGCCAAGAACTGGTCCATCTCGCCCTTATTAACAAATCTAGGGCTTTCCATTAAAGGTAAAAATCCATTCTGAGCATAATCAATATCAACTATCCAACCACTATGAACTATATCAGATACGCGCCCAATGATAACATTATTTCTTCTAGGAATAAATGCTCCAGAAAAAGGAATTATCTTAATAACTCTACCAACTTTTTCAGCTAATCCATAACGAGAAGCAACAATATCTTTTCCTTCGCGTCTAGCTCCCTCCCCAGGTAAGAAATCTTCTTCAGATGAAACAACTTCTCCAGGAACAACAATTACGCGACTCTGAGGTTCAGAACCAAAATCTTCATATTCTCCTTCGTTTTTATCAAATTCTTTCATGTAATGTAACCAAGACAAAGGATAATCGTAATAATTCCTTTGAATCTTTGTATTTTCAATCTTTTATAAAATTCAGGCTTTTTAAAGATTGCGGTTCAATTTTTTCAAATATTAAAAGAAAAAAGTATGCGAATAGTAAAATATATAAACACCCACACATATGTGTGGGTATGGCGACAAAGAACATATCTCTCTCAGAAGATGCTTATCAAATACTTTCTAGTCTGCGTCAAAGTGAAAAAGAAAGTTTTTCAGAGGTAGTTAGACGAATGAAAAAAAAAGTAAAATTAAGCGATTTTCATGGAATTCTATCAAAAGAATCTGCGAACCAACTTGAGGAGAATATGGAGAAAATAAGAGAAATAAATAGAAGACAACATAAAGAAAGAATCAAAAAATTAAAAGAGATGTTCAAATAATGGTTTGCCTAGATAGTTGTTTTATAATAGATATAATTAAAGGCTTAAAAGAAGCAGTTAAACTCGAGCAGGAGATAGATAATTCTAGCGAAGATGTTACAATTACTACACCAGTAATAACTGAAATAATTGTCGGATTACATTTAACTCGGACAAAAAAATATTCTTCACAAGAAGAAAAAGATAAAGTAATGAATCTAATTAATTCTTTACATGTTCTAGAGTTAGATAAAGAGTCGGCTATTCTTGCAGGAGAGATTCAAGCCGAATTGGAAAATAAAGGAGAAATAATAGATATAGAAGATATAATGATTGGAGCAATAGCAAAGCACAACAATGAAACATTAATCACAAGAAATAAAAAACATTTTGAAAAGATTTCAGGACTTAAAATTCTTAGTTACTAAACAGCAAAAAATAATTTAAATTAAAATTATTCACTGAGGTGCCGATAACATATCGCCTTCTAAACTAACCTGGTTGTTATAACTTAGTGTCCATCTTCCAGCACTATAATTTCCTACCCAGAATATTCCAACGTCATCATTTCTATTAGCATCATATAATCTTAATGTTATATCTCCACTAGTTGTCGAGTAAGGAACGTAATTTCCTACACCAATATAATGAACTCCAGGAGTGCCTGCCGAATATAAGTCTCCAGCTAATGTATAATCTGTGCTGTTATACATTCCCTGTAAAGTTATATCATAACCATCTGTAGCCATCGAGAAGTTTCCATTTCCTTGTATTGATGGATTAACCATTATATTATACTCAGCAGACTCAAGAGCTTGAGTATCTACATTAGTTATTAATTTAACTTTATTATTCCCACCAAACCACAAGTATGGATGAGGTGTTTCTATAGTTACATTGTAAACTATATGTCCTGGACCATTGCCTTGGTGATATCCATAACCATATCCATATCCTGCATAGCTTCCAGCAGATCCATTAGATTGGAAAGTATTGTATCCATAACCATATCCATAAGGGCTTGAATATCCTACGAGAGTCATAGTAACTCCGTTACAAGCAGTTAATTTCCATCCCCACATATCAATTGTACAAACAGTCTCACCGTTTACTACAACGCTCACATTTCTTACATTAACAATTTCGTTAGTCTGTATTTCAACATCGCCTAGAAAAGAAATTGTCTCGCCAGCCGTGTAGGCGTTCGTCTTCAAACCTGATAATGATAATTGAAATGCTTGTACTGGACCAAGGAAAATAAGCAGTCCAATAACAACTGCAGTAAGGGCAATACTAAAAATCTTATTCGTTTTCCCACTTTTATTATTTTTTATGTTCACAGTATGATTGCTCAATTTTTGCATATTAATCTCTGTAACTTTCTATATATAAAGATATAGGGTAAAAAATGTTATAATTCGGCAGACGTGTTGTCTATTTACGACTTAATCTGCGATAAGTAATGTTTATAATACTGTGTTTTCCAAAACAATAATGGTAGGCTTAAAATTAATTGTTCAAATTCCTGCTTACAACGAAGAAAAGTCTATAGCAAATGTTATCCGTGAAATCCCTAGAAAAATCAAAGGTATTGACAAAGTAGAAGTTCTAGTAATTGATGATGGCAGTAAAGACAACACATCAAAAGCGGCAAAAGACGCCGGAGCGGACCATGTTATTAGAAATACAAAGAACCATGGCTTAGCATACACTTTTCAAAAAGGATTAAACTTTGCACTTAAGTTAGGAGCAGACATCATAGTTAACACAGATGCGGATTTCCAATATGATCAAAAAGAAATTCCGCAACTCCTCAAACCAATTCTAGATCAAAAAGCAGATATAGTTTCAGGAAATAGAAAAGTTGAAACTCTAACTCACATGATTGGAGCAAAGAAGTACGGCAACATCCTAGGAAGTAAAGTAGTCAAAATATCAGCAGGATATGATATAATAGACGCATCTAGCGGTTTCAGAGCATACAGTCGAGAAGCAGCATTACAACTATTTGTTATTTCAAAGCACACATACACTCACGAAACTCTTATCCAAGCAGGTCATAAAAATCTCAAAGTCATCGAAGTCCCAGTAACCTTCAGAAAACGTGAAGGGCATTCAAAACTAATCAAATCAGTAAGCAGCCACATAAAGAAAAGCTTAGCAACAATAGTCAGAAACACATTAATGTATAATTCATTAAAGTTCTTCTCCTACACAGGATTTATACTAATCATCTTAGGTCTTATCCCATTTATCAGATGGTTCTACCTTTCATATATAGTATACACCGCAGGAAATCATATTCAATCTCTTTTAGTGGGTGTAATGTTAATGGTCTTCGGAGGCATGTCGATCCTTATAGGTCTTATTTCAGATATCTTGGCCATAAATAGAAAACATTTAGAGGAAATCCTTTATCACATAAAGAAGTTGGATTTTGAGAAGAGATGAAAAGAGTTTTCATAGTAAAAAATGCGCCATTAGGGGAGTCTCAGCCTCTATCAGTAGATATAACCAGCCTGCTAAAAAATTTTAAGAAAGAAAAAAATATAGAATTAAATCTAATTATCTCTAAATCTCCAAACATTCCTCAAGAAATCAGTTCATTATGTAATAAGATCTATCAAATTAAATCGAGCACCTATTCCATTAAAGATAACTTAAAATTTAGTTTCAAAGTATTTAATATATTGCTAAAAGAGAATAGAATAAAAAGAATTGGCCTTTTGCAAGCTATTTATCCTAACTCCTCATTGTTTGGATGCGTTTTATTTAAGCTTCTTCATCCAAGTATAAAAATTATCTATGAAGTAAGAAGCCCGTGGATAGATATGTCTGTTTCTCAAGGATATATTTCTGAAAATATGCAGAAATTATATTTACTTATCTTATATAATCAAGAAAGAATTCTTTGTGATTTTGTTAATCACTTTATTTTTATTTCTAAAGGGCTAAGAGATTACTATTTTTCTGAATTTGGGATTGGAGATGCATCTTACACAATTATTCCATCAGGTGTAGATACGAATCTCTTCAAAAAAGTAGAATCAAATGTCAGGAAGAAATATGGACTAAAAAATTCAGACCTGCTTTTAGGATACGTAGGCAGCATTGAAAAAAAACGCCAACTTCAAGATTTTCTAAATTTATTTGCTAACATATCAAAAACAAACAAAAAGATTAAACTTATATTGGTGGGGGAGGGGAATAGTAAGGAAGACCTAAAAAATATGGTAGAGGCTATGAAAATATCAAATAAAGTTGTTTTTACTGGAAAAGTCTTACATTCAGAAGTTCCTAAATATATTTCGTCTTTTGATATTGGTGTTTGTCATTTACCAGATATTTTTGTATATCGAAACAGTTTTCCACTAAAAATACTTGAATATCTAGCATGTGGAGTCCCAGTGATTTCCTCAAATATTAAGGCTCACAAAGATATAGCAAGAGATCTTGATGGAGTTTATATCTACTCAGACAAAGAATCTTTAAAGAAGATTCTCAACAAAAAAATGATTAAGATGAGTAAGCAGATTAACAAATATTCGTGGTCAAATTTAGCTAATTTGTACAAGGAGATATACAAAACAAATGAAGTCTAAGAAATTAATTTATGCTATCTTAACAATTATAATAATCGTAAGTGCTTCTTTTATGGCCTTGGATCTATTCCAAGTAGAACAGCTATATTCTTATGATGCTTATTTTAGTATCGGTTATGCTAATTTATTTTTAGAGACAGGGGAAGTAACAAGTAATATTAATCCTCCATATTCTACAGAATCTATTTTGAACCCTACTGGTTATTTACAATTTCTTTCTTTGCATCACGCAATCATTAAAGTTATTTTGAGTGTTGATTCTTTTCTAGCTGCAAAAATATTCTTAATCTTTTCTATAATCCTACTAAACTTAAGTGTCTATATATTGCTAAACAAATTTTTTAAAAATAATGCAATTATTCTAACAGCTTTAATTTTAATGAATTTTATTCCGATAATTAACTATAGATTCTCATTTTTTGTTCAAGAAAATATTTCCCTTCTATTAGTTTTAGCGATATTTTTTGTTTTAATCTTGAAAGAGCAATGGCCAATTTTAGTTTTATATCCTACAAGTCTAGCCATGCATCCAAAGCTAACTCTCTTCTTTACGCCTCTGATATTTATATTGTTCATTAGCTCAAAAAAGAGTGAACAAGATTGGAAATCTTTAATAAAAATACCGATTCTTACTTTAGTGCTGAGCCTATTCTTTTTATCTCCAGTTTTTACAGTAATTCAAGGCTATATCTCTAATTCTGGAGCCACATACCCACTATTTCCGAAAAATCACGTATTATTTGAAGTAAATGCAGAGACTTTGACAAACTTTCTAAATATATCTTATATATTGGCGTTTACATTTGGAATAATCTATAGTTATAATGTAAACAAAAAATTAAAACCTCTGCTTTTCACTTGGATAATCTTTACCTTAATTCTTTATTTTGTTTTTAGCTATCTTGATTTTCCGACTAACAGAATAATGTTATATTTAGCAATTTTAATTCCATTTCTTATTTCATCAACTTTTACTGGCTTTAAGAATTCTTTCTCAAAAAAGATAAATATTCTAATTATGATTATGATAATGATCTTAGGAATAGTATCTTTCTCAAACTCTCCAAACAGAACTCCATTTTTAGGATGGGGGGATGAAGAATCCCAAGCTATGAATTATTTATATAAAAACATCCAAGATCAAAATTATTTAATTATTACTCCAGAATACTCTTTGCCATTTGGTTATAATCTGAGAAATATAGAATTTAATGAATCTAGAATATCTAATCTATTTAATCAATCTTTTGAAGACTTTACGAATTCATTAAATACTGAATATCCAGAATACCGCGAAATTTACATAATTTTAGGTAGATATAGTTGTTCTACACTTAATGCTTTATCCTCTATAAGTTATATGTGCCAAAATGAAGAAAAAATATTCTATTCAAATAATAGGATTAGAGTTTTATATATTCAAAATGAAAATAGCTCTGTTAGGGATTAATAAAACAAGAAAGACAGGTTTAGAGACTTGGAAAGATAATTTGATTAGATTTCTCTCTAAAAAAAATAAAATTAGAGAGGTCTATACTTCTAATATTATAAGCATATTAGCAGATATCCATTTTATCTTATCAGCAGATATAACTCATTCTTATAGTCAAACACCTGGCACAATCTTAATAATTTTATTGAGAAAAATTTTGGGAAAGAAACACATCCATACAGTTCACGGTAATTATTATTATGAAAATAAAGATAAGCTTGGATTGAAAAGGGTATTTTGGATCCCATTTAACAGATTATGTGTTCACTCCGCAAATCAAGTTACATTTCCTTCAAATCATTTATTGCAAGAAATTATCTCCAAAGAAAAAGAGGTTAACCTGAAATATAAAGTCATACCAAATGGCATAGACTTGACTAATATTGCCTTAGTAAAAAGATACTCTAAATCTCAGCTTAAAATACCAGAAGATTATAGGTTCATTTTAGAAGTAACAGGTTTTAATTTGCAAGAAAAAGCCCAAGGAATAGACCTTTTAATAAAAGAATTTAATGAATTAACTGCCATTAACAAGAAAAATATTCTATATATCCTGGGAAGTGGAAAGTTGCTTCAAGGATATAAAAATAAATATCAATCTAAAAATGTTAAATTTCTTGGATTTAGAGATGACGCCTTAGCTTTAATTAAATCCTGTGATCTTTTAGTGCATTATAGTAATCTTGACTCTTTTGGATATGTAATTTTAGAAGGGCTGAGTTTTAATAAACCCGTTATTGCCCATGGATCTAGAGCATTTAACGAAATTTTAGGAAATGGACAAATTTCGTTAAGAGATATAAATCAAAGTAATCTGGCAATTTTAGCTAAGAGGAGTAAAAAACTGATTAAAAAATATTCTCACTTGACTATGGGGGAATCTTTTTTGAAGCTATATAAAAATGAAACATCTACATAAAAAGATTCTTGGTATAATTGTACTACTAGTACTTATAGCCTGGCTCATACACTACGGCCTATCAAACTACTCATCATTCAAGGAAGTATCTTTCGAAAACCCATGGTTGCTAATAATTATCGGAATAATCTTTCTTTTAGGATACATTCCCGTGTCTGTAATTACATATTACTTACTTGCTCCATTCAATGTGAAACTAGGCAAGAAAGAAAGCTTCGGCTTATCAATTGTAACTGGATTCTATAATTTAATCATGCCATTCCGCGGAGGAATGGCTGTGCGCGGAATATACTTAAAGAAAAAATACGGCTTTTCTTATACTAACTTCCTTGCAACTTTAGCAGCGTCTTACATATTAACATTCTTTATTGCTTCAATACTCGGTTTGTTCAGTGTTCTGAATATTTACTTAACAAAGAACATAATTAGTTGGCCAATATTTACAATATTTTCAGGAATGTTCTTAATTTTCTTGATAGTAATTGTATTGTCTCCAAAAATACCTGAAACAAAATATAAGTTTGTAAATCATTTCATTAGTACTCTAAATGGATGGCACTTAATTAAAAATAAAAGAAATATCCTCTTAGCGGTAATTATTATGTCTGTAGTTCAATTACTTCTATCTGCATTAAATCTATTATTACAATTTAAAGTATTTGGAATTGATATAACTCTCGGCTCTGCAATATTCTTATCTGCAATGGGTGCTCTTTCGATGATTGTTGGAATAACTCCGGCAGGTCTAGGGATAAATGAGGCGATAATAGTATTTTCAGCTTCTACGCTAGGAATCACTCCAATTCAAAGTTTATCGGCTACATTAGCCGGAAGATTTGTAGGATTCATTGTGCTTTTCATTCTAGGCCCAATATTCAGTTATCTCTTAATCAAGAAAGGAGGCTCTAATGATAAAGAAAATTCTCACAAATAGTTTCTTACAACTTTGCGTAATTTATTCGGTGTTGATTGCTGTGATGTATTTTGGAGTCATCTCACGTTATGCCTTGCATTTTCAAATATTTGCTTTAATCATTGCACTTCTGGGAATTTTTGCAATCTCAGAGTACAAAGAAAAAGAAATTTCAAAGAAAGTACATTACATTTTATTTGTTTTAGCAATTCTAATTATTATTATATTAAGAGTAATTCCTTACTTGAATAGCAATATTCCTCTTGGATATGATGCCGGGATATACAAGTATGCATTAGAATACGGTCTAGAAAGAAATGACTCATGGATCGTAACTGGCCCAACAATGGAACCAGCTTTCCTCTACTTAATGGAACCATTAAAGCTATTTTTCAATGCCGATTTCATAATCAAATGGATATTCATTCTCTCAATTGTTGTTCTTGGTCTAGCTTTATACTGGTGCACTAAACTATACCTTGGAAAGACACCCGCATTAATTTCTCTTTTATTTTATTCTGTTTCTGTAACTCAATTTCTAACGTTTACTTTCATGTATTTTAGAAATGTTCTTGGTCTAGCTTTAATGCTTTTTAGCATAGGTTTTCTAAAAAGATATCAAACTACTAATAAACGAAAACATCTCTATTTGTTTATTATCTTTGGTGGGATATTGGGAGCAGTACACAGACCAACATTTTATCTTTTTGGTCTTTCTTACTTTTTCTACACTTTTGGTCCAGGCTGGAGAAAAAGATATGACTTCAAGAAATATTTCGCTTATGTATTATATGGAATAATCATTCTTCTAATTGCAGTTTCTTTTTACATAGGAAGGTTTTGGCCTGCAATTACTACAATAATTGAACCTGTTGCATCTAGTTTTGTAGATGCTGGAGAAAGCCCAGGCACATTCATTTCATTTAAACAATATCAATTTCTAACTTTAGCATACTTTACTTTTGCATTAATTGGGATATTTTCACTCTTAAAAAAAAGGAAATTTGACTTCCTAGTTATTTGGGCACTAATTAACGCTTCAATTGTATATTTCCAGTTATTCTTCTTTAACAGATTTATCATTCACTTAGACATTATCTTGCTTATGTTTGTAGGTCTAGGTTTTAGTTTAGTAATCCAAGAAAAAAAGTGGGTAGGTGTAGGAATACTTTCGCTTCTATTCATTTCAAGCAGCTACATTATAACAAAAGAGTCTATTGGGGCAAAAAACCAGATTATTACAGAAGATGACTTATATTTGATAAGAGAATTATCTGCCCTTACAGAACATAATTCAATGATTATGTCTTTTTCAAAAGAATATTCTCCGTGGATTTTAGCATACTCAAACAGAACAATTATTGCACCAGGATTATTTGACGAAAATAAATGGAATGAAGCAGAGTGGAATATATTCTGGCGTGGTGCAGACAGTGAAAAGACTATAGAGTTGATGTCTAGATACGACACAAATAGACCCATCTACCTATATACAGGAACCAAAAGTTTTAACAACACCTGCTTCAATCAGTTTTTAGAAGAAAATGGGAGAAATGTCTATGAATATAATTGTTAAAAAACCAAGAGTTCCTTTACTGATTAAGTTAATTATAATTGCAATTCCACTGTTTATTTTTGGATATCTAATAACTGTAAATTTCATAATTGATCAAGAATTCAATTACTTCTATGATATTGGGGGAGAAGAAGATACAGCTAAGCCATATCTAACTCCTGTTGAAAGAATGTCTGAAATTTATAATAACTCCTCTGAAAATTATCGGAATGTTAATTATGATTTAGTTTATGTTAATCCTCCTATTCAAAAAGGATCAGAATATGCAGATATTCAGATGAGGGTTATTCCTCCAATTAACCTTTCATTTTTATTAGGTGCAAGAATAAGTCAAGAGTGGAATTATACTTGGAATGAATTAAATTTAAGTCACGCACCATCTGGCCAGTGGGTAGTGGTAGGAAAGAAAATACAGCTATATGAAACTTACTCCATTAATGATAAATTAAGTATGGCTATTCATATTCCTAAATTCTCAAGTGCAAATGGAGATAAATTTTCAATAGACTGGATAAATATAACTGTCTACAAACCAGGAGTATTTTCATGAAAAATATATTTAAAGGAAACATTGCATTAACAGTTAATCATTTATTTCAGGTCCTACTTGTAACTTATCTAGTGTTGCTTCTTGCCGAAGAATTATGGGCGGGCGTTGTATCCAATTATCTCAACTTAAATTATATGCTTGCTTTAGTAATCATACTTGGAATATTAGACGTATTCTCAGAGCCACAAATTAAAAAACAAAAAAAGGCTACAAAGAAAGACTATCTTTTCATAATTATATTAGCAATTGCCGGCTTTTTGATAATAAAATTAAAAACATCTAGTTTAGGTTGGTTAAGCTGGGCAATTTCAATTATAGCAGGAGTTTTAATAGCACTTTTATCAATATTAGTTCTGGAGGACAACGACAATGAAGTGGAATAATTTTAACACAAAAGGAAAAGTAGCTATAGTTCTAGGAATTATCTTAGCCGTAGCAGTTATAACTTATATCATAGGATTAATCACTGGTTTAGGTATAACTCCATTAAGAATAATATTCGGATTAATCTACGTCTTATTCTTACCAGGATTTATCTTAACTTTCATCTTCTTTCCTAAGGGTAAAGAAGGAATAGATCAAATAGAAAGAATAGCTTTGTCCTTTGCATTAAGTATTGCCGTAGTTCCTTTAGTTATTTTTTACCTCAATCTTATTGGTTTAAGAATAAGCGCTCTAAACACTTTCTTCTCAATTCTAGGGATAATAGTTATAGAATTAATTATAATTTTATTTCAACAAAGATATAGAACAAAATCCAACATTAAGAATATATTCTTGTAATTAGTCTTTTGATCCCTTCGCCAACAATCGCCCCGAGTAACTAAATTCAATCAGTCATAGAAGTCAATCCGCAATTGTCACAAGAAATAAAAAACTTTGACATAACTTACTCAACTAAAAGGAGTAAACACTCTTCCAGACAACGAATCTGTCGAATTCTGAACACTAATTATTGTCCAATCTGTAGCATTATATATCCCAGTCCATCCCATTCCAGGGTCCATTTCATTCTGAGGGTTTATAAAATGAACAAACAAAGATCCAGAGGTTGAACTAGTAGGCAAATAATTTCCTGCGCCAACACGAATCATATTTGGATCGCCTAACCATCGAACCTCTCCAATAAATGTAAGTGTAGAGTTATCAAATATTCCAGAGAAAATTGCCTCTCCATCATAAGTTCCCATTGAGAAATTAAGGCTGGCAGAATCCCCAATTAATATTGGATAAAAACTTGAATTAAGCGTCTGAGTTAATGTTTGTGTAATAAGCCTAAAATTATTATGTGATGGAGCATTAACATAAGGTTGAAGAGTGTCTATGCTTATATTATAAACAAGATGCCCACTAACCTCATTTCCATAAATAAAGTTAGCAGAATTTGGAACAACAGAAATCTCTATTCCATCACAACCCTTTAACTCCTCTCCAGACACCGCGAACACACAAACAATTTCTTGATTAACCTCAAGGGATATTTCTTGAATTGAAACTCCCTCATTAGAGGTTATATTAATGCCTGCAAGAAAATCAATCGTCTCTCCAACAGTATAAGATGTAGTCTTAAATTCATACAATCCTAAATTTAATGCACCCGCCATTCCTATGAAAACGAGCAACACAACAACAAATGCAATAACTCCAAGACCTAGAGCCCCATTTAACTTTCCATATCTGCTCTTCATATTAACAAAACTATAATTTAATTTATAAATATATGTGGTTAAAATGATATATATAATTTCCTAGATTATAAAAATAAAAGATTTATAAATTCCCTATTCGCATGTCGATGTGAAAAAACAAACAAGATCTATTCTTGCTCGAATAGTTCCAGAAAACGATGGAATGTATGGCGTTTTTCGTCTTTCGGCGTCAGCACCACGCGCTAACCTAAGCAGTATTTGTGGAGAATTTAGAACAGACTCAACTTTCAAAGTATTGCAATTCCCATCAGCAGACAAATTGTTTTTTTACGGTCTTGAAAAAGACTTCAAACCAAATTTTAGAACTCGCTCAGAAGCAGATGCGGCTACAAAAGTATTATTTCCAACCCACTTAGAGGCACATTATAGTAAAAGAACTCCTCTTGAAGAAAGAAATGGAATCGGTTATGCAAAAATCTCTATTGAAGAAATGACATTCGACGAAGATTGGCATAGTTTGGTCAGAAGCGTCTTAAATCATTATCAAAACACCATGGATGAAATTTTAAAAAAAAGAGAAATAGTTAGAGTGCCTGAAAAAGACACAATAGCCTACAAATCTATGCTCGGCCAATTTAAGAAATATCCCTCTTCATTAATTGATTTAGTATTAAAAAGCGGATTTTATTATTGGGCAAGAAGAGATGACACTCTCAACCTATGCATGGAACTTCAACCCTTACAAGGGGCAGTCTCACAAATTCCAGTAGGAAAACTTCCTTTGAATCCTAAAGCACTAAAAAGATCTTAGTTTATGTAAAACTACTTCATCTCTTGGCTAACAATTGCACCGTGAGTAACTGAATTCAACTTGTCATAAAAATCAATCTGTAACCCAGAAGGAATATTCATGATAACTTGCAAATCTCCATTTGAAAGCCATTCTTCACTTTCCTTATAATCTTTTAACATTCCATAAACTTGAGCACTAAATCTGGCAGGAATGGTAATCTTTATTTTCTTAGTTTCAACCTTAATTGGAATAACTGTCGCCAATTTGATAATTAAATCATTCATCTGCGCTTCAGCAGGCCTATTATCAAAACTAAAATGTACTTCATTTATTGCCTTTCTTATCCTATCGTCAGTATAAGGCCTACCGTGCTGATCAACTGCATTTCTAATAATTAAGTCGACTACTTGTTTAATGCGTTTCTCTCGCTCAGCATCTCTGAAATCTTGATCTTTTTGTATCTCACCTTTTTTCATAATTCTATCAGCTATTACATAAATATCAGATGTATCAAAAGCAGCCTCAAGCTCTGCCTTAGAACAAGTCATCCCTTTTCTAACGTCAGTATAAATTGCAGGAGAATTCAAAGCAGCAGAAACATTTCCCTTTCCAGCACGCACTTTAAGAGCTTCATCCAAATCTACAGAAATCTCAAATTGCTTTCCCTTTACCTTAATGCGTGCTTCAACTTTTGCCATGTAATGATTTGATATATAGATTATTTAAAGATTTAGTTCTCATATCTATCTAATTTTCTTGATGAATGTCTCTGCATACCATTGTTAAATCTTCAGCAGTAGTAAAAACCCCCAAATATCTAATTAATTCAGGTAATCTGCTCGTACGGATAAATCTTTTACGTCTCTCTGAAACATACAAGCCTTTTTCTCTAGCACCAGTTTCAATTGATTTATAACTTCTAGGATTTCCAATTACTTGAAGCCCTGCCCGAATATCATCTATTGTAAGCATATCCATTTTATCCATAAAATTCAAAAATTATATGGCTTTTTAAGGGTTGCTGAGTACTAAGATATTTTTCTAAGCGTGCAATTCAATGTGCTTTATTTCTTCCTCAATTGATACCATAGCTTTACGAATTCTTGCTATATGTTCTTTATTGCTGTCTTCATGGGATTCATTCTGTTGTTCATTTATTTTATTCATAACTAAACTAGAGCATAATACTATAATAATGTATGCTGTATATTATTATACTACACTTTCTAAGAATTATTTGGCATACTTCTTCAAATCTTCACCATGAACTCTAACTAACTTACCTTCTTTAAGTGAAATCATTCCAACATCGAATCTAGAGACTTCAAAATTCTTTCCAAGAATTTCCTTAAATATTTTAATTACAAACTTAACTCCCTCATCCATAGTCATATCATCTTTGAATCCCTTTCGTAACTCTTCCTTAATTTGTTCATCATTCTCTCCAATAGAATTAGCCCTATATGCAAAAAAGTTTCCAGTAATATCTGACGTATATAGGTGAGGTCTATTTTTTGAAACTCCAGCAATCATTATTGAAACTCCATACGGACGTGAGCCTCCATATTGTGTGTATGCTTGCTTATTATCTGCAATCATCTGTATAACACTTATAGGATCTACAGGCGTTCCGTATGAGACTTTATGTTGCTGAGCAAGCAAACGAGCACGGTCAATCAAAACGCGGGCGTCAGAAGCAATTCCGGCAGCAGTAGCCATAACATGATCATCAACTTCAAAAACTTTAACAGCAGATTCAGGAGCAATTAAGTTGTCACGAATACGCTTGTCTGCAACAAATATAACGCCGTCCTTGCAAACCAATCCGACACTATTACTTCCAAGCTTTACAGTCTTCTCTGCGTACTCGACCTGAAGCAAATGTCCCTCAGGAGAAAACATAGTCGCAGCTCGGTCATATCCCATAGCTTGATGTTGCATTTCTGTTGGCATATCCATAGTAGTAGTATTAGTAAACCTCTTAACACACGTCAGCAGATATTAGGCTATTTAAAATTTACCCTACTCCTTCCATGCTCCAATATGAGCTTATGAATCTGTCCCACAAGACAATTTTTAGGAAATCTAGGAAGAATATTAATTCCACAAATTTCAGTTTCAGGATATAAAATATATTCAATGCCTAAACGAACAGAAGGGAAAAAATAAAAAATAGATTCAAATGGCTTTTTAACAATTTTAAATTCTTCAAAACTACTGCTTGGATTAATTCCTTGTTTTTGCAAAAAATCTCCCATATCAAGCAATACAAAATCTCTAAATACAATTTCTTCATAAGGACCGACAGCACGACCTAAATAGACATTTATAGGTTCAAAAATGGACATAAATTAAATTTAAAATCTATGTTTATAATATTAATTATATTACAAATTTATTTCTCCAAACCCTTCAAAGTCCCTGAAACTCTTAAAACTGTCAAATTATCTTTAGCCAAAGCCAAAGCCGCGCGAACATTAGTCAAAGCTTCTCTATTAACGCAAACTACAACTTCGTCAGCGTGCTCAGAAACAAAAACCGGCGAGGCTTCAGCCCATCCAAGAACGCCGATATATTCTAGAATCGCCTTTTCAACAGAACTACGCAATCCCTTAATCAATAAATATCTTTTACTGTCTCGCGCAGAGGATTTTAGAGCCAACATATCAAACTATTATCTCCATCTTAACAATCTCATTAGCTGTCTTTCGTAATGTATTACTCTCAAGCGCAAATCCCAAAGCTTCAGCGCCTCCAACTTTGAAATTAGCCATTCCTATAATCTTTCCATCTTTATTTACAAGAGGACCACCAGAATTTCCGGGATTTAAAGTTACATCAGTTTGAATATATGCTTGAAGCCCGTTAGGTCCCTCTCTATGTAATGCAGAAACAATTCCTTCAGTTACTGTAAATGATAGCCCCAAAGGATTTCCAATAGCAATTACTTTTTCACCAATCACTACTTCATCAGAATCAGATAATTCAAACGCATCAAGCTCACCAGAAATTTTCAAAACCGCAATATCTGCATTAGCATCAGCACCAACAAGTTCGGCAACATATACTTCATTAGCATAAGTTTGAACTTGTATAGTATTACTTCCTTCGATCACATGATTATTAGTGATAATATAACTTCCATCTGCAACAATAAAACCAGTTCCGGCAGACAAGTCGGTAGTTACAGTAACAACTTTTTTAATAGCCTCTTCAATAACAAGGGAAAAATCTTGTTGAGTCGACTTCAAAAATTCTATTTGATTTTCAAAATCAGTTCTCTGTTGAGACAAACTTCTAACTATTTCCCCGATGCGATATTGATTCTCTTGTTTCAAAACATTTATCACCCCATCAGTTTCTTTTTCAAAATTCTGCTGTTGTGAGATTAATTTAGCAGATTGAGAACTAATAAATGTAAATGAAATTAACTGAATAACTAATAAAAGAACGACAGCCCCATAAAGCACATTAATATGATGTTCCATAACAGTGTTTGTATTCTTTAATATATATAGCTTACTTATAGTCTTATTTATAATCTCATCTTGTTTTAACATATCATGGATAAAAAAGATCCTGTAAGGCAAGTCCAGGAAGAAATTGTAGTTGGCATATCCGAAGACGGAAGACCTCCAGAATCAATAAGGTCTCTTTATGATTTGTCAAGACATGTTCCTAAAGATACACCCGCAGATCAATTTGCAAGAGCAGTTGACGGCTTAGTTCAAGAAGGAGTGACTCCAATGAGGCAAACCCCTATATCTAAAGGTTATTACTTTGAACCAACTAGAGCAAGAGGAAAATATCTTTAATTTGTATTATTACATTCATATTTATAAAAATAGAGATTTAAGAACTACTCAGTTATCTATATAAACATACTTAACAATATCAAAATATGGTGAAGATTCATGCAATAGGAGGTTTTAGCGAAGTTGGTAAAAACATGACTGCTGTCGAGTCAGGAGAGGACGTAACTCTATGTGATGCTGGCTTATTCATACCAGCGTTAGTAGGCGTAAGTGAAAAAGAAAAAATACCTACTGAGCACGGAATGAGGGCAATAGGCGCACTTCCAAACGACCATTACATGGATGAAAATAAGTTACGCCATAAAGTTAAATCTATTTTAGTATCTCACGCTCATCTGGACCACGTTGGAGCAGTGCAATATTTAGCTCACAGATATAATGCGGGAGTATACGGAACCCCTTACACAATGGAAGTATTGAAAGCATTATTGCCTGAAAGAGAAAATCCAATTCCTAATAAATTACATACAGTAAAACCAAATGGAATCACAACAGTGAATGGAAAAGAAAAATATAAAGTAGAATTTGTAAACATGACTCACTCAACTCTTCAATGCGCTTTAGTTGCAGTTCACACTCCTGAGGGCGTAGTCCTATATGCCAATGATTACAAATTAGATAACACTCCAGTCATAGGAGACAAACCAAATTACAAACGCCTAAAAGAACTATCCAAAATAGGAGTAAAAGCATTAATTGTAAATTGTCTTTATGCTCATTCAGAAAAGAAAACGCCATCAGAACAAGTAGCCAGAGACATGGTCCGAGACACTCTAATAAATACAGAAGATAGCAAATCTGGCTTAGTCGTAACGACATTTGCATCTCACATTGCAAGATTAAAATCCATAGTTGACTTCGGACAAAAACTAGATAGAAAAATCGTTTTTGTAGGCCGTAGTCTAGCAAAATACGTTTCAGCTGGAGAAGTCATAAATCAAGTTCCTTTCAAAAAAGATATTATAATGGCAACATATAAGAGACAAGTCGAAAAATTCTTAAAACAAGCAAACGAAGACCGAAGTAAATATCTAATTGTATGCACAGGTCATCAGGGAGAAAAAGGCTCAATTTTAGATAGAATGGCTCGAGACCAGCTACCCTTTAAAATAAAAGAAAAAGATCATATAATATTTTCATCAAAAACAATTCCAGCTCCAGAAACAATCGCAAGCAGAAGTGACTTACAAAACAGATTAAAGAAATTCAATCCAGTAATATTCGATAATCTTCACGTTTCAGGACACGGTTCAAGAGAAGATTTAATGGAACTAATAAAATTAACAAATCCAGAAAATGTCATTCCTTCACATGGAGATCATGCAAAAACAATTCCGGGAATGCATGTTGCAGAAGAAATGGGATACAAAAAAGGTTATAATGTTCATTTACTTTCAAATGGTCAGTCAGTAACACTAGCATGAGAGAAGATATACTTGGGATGTTAAAGAATGCAATTGAGCACGGAGGCAATCCTGCAAGAGTAGCTCAATCTCTAATTAATTCAGGTTATCCAGCACAAGAAGTTCAGCAAGCCCTTACTTATATCACAAACGCAATACCTCAACAATCTTCTACTCAAGGCAATCCAAACTCTCAAGTAACTTCCCAGACAATAAATCAAAATCAACCGCAAACACAAGGAATGCCTTCAGTTCCAACTCCTCCAATTTCTCAAGTATCTCCACAAATTCAAACTCCTCCAGCCCCTCAATACATATTAAAACCGCTTCCTTCAACAAAATATAATCCTGGGGGAACAGGAAAACTCATATTCATGATTTTTATTTTATTGATTCTAGTAGGTTCACTAATTTCAGTAATAATATTTAAAGATAAAATATTAAATTGGATAAGCTAATAATTTGGTATGAGTCTAGTATACGAACCCGCAGAAGATTCTTTTCTTTTTGAGAGTGTAATAGAAAAATATGCAAAAAACAAGTCTGTTTTAGATATGTGCACAGGATCAGGAATTTTAGCAAAAAAAGCCCTGGAATCAGTGGCAAAATCAGTCACGGCAGTAGACATAAATAAAAGTGCCTTAGACTCAATAACTGACAATAGGATAAAAAAAATACGCTCAAGCCTATTTCAAAAAGTAAAAGGTAAATTTGATTTAATATTATGCAATCCTCCGTATTTAGCAGAAGATAAATATGAAGACGAAGAAAGCAAATTAGCAACCACAGGCGGAGAAGAAGGAGACGAATTAATTTTAAAATTCCTGGACCAAGTAAAAAAGCATCTGGAAAAAGATGGAATTATACTTTTGCTAGTTTCCTCATTGACGCCAATGGATAAAATTAACAAATTATTGGAAAAAGAAAATCTAACCTCGAAAGTAATAGCAAGTAAAAAGATTTTCTTCGAAAACCTAGAAGTCTTAGAAATTAAACTAAAATTTTAAACAACAAATCCCATCGGTAAACTTTAAATACATTCACGAATATATAAATAAATGAAAAGAGGAGCAATATTATTTATAATCCTATCCTTAACTCTCATTCCATTAGTTTTTGCAGAAGACCTTTTTGGAGAAACGCCCACACATGTGACTACAGGATATCAAGGTTCTGCAAATATTGGTTTCAATAATCTTGAGAACTGGCCTGCAGATGTAATTCAGGAATTTAAAGATACTCATGATAGAATCCTTGCAAAGTGTAAATCTGGAGAACATGATAATTGGGAGATGACTAGATCGACTTCAGGAACTGACAGCGGATTATATCACGAAAAGTTATTTGGTACAAGTGACTTCGAGTCTCAAAGAAAAGAAATGCAAAAAATGCCCTCATATGATGTCGATAGATGGAATCAAGCATTCCGAGACGCTTCTGCAGTTCAAGGCTCAAATGTGCTTACATATAGCGATGTTATAGAATCTAAAAAATGTCCTGCCCCTCAAGGTCCAAACAGCGTAGTTTACGTTTATTCCGAAGTTCTATCTGTTAGCCGATCTTCAGCAAATAGCTCTAAAACTTACTCGGCAACATTTAGCTGTCAAACATGGGACTGCGAGAAAACATTAATTCCTCCAAAGAATATTCCTCCAATAATAGATTCCATTAACCCGCTTATTGAAAGAGCACCTACTAAGGTAATAGACATATTAGGTGGAAAAGAAATAGGGCTATTAGTTACTAGCAAAGAAGGTGTTAAGGAGAATTATTTAGTCTCTTTTGAAGGCTCGAAAATAAAGTCAATAGAAAAAGCTCCTTCAACAAAAGAGTTTTCTATTACGATTAAAACATCCCCTGAATTTATGAATAAATTAGTCAAGAGTGGCAATCCCAGTGTAACTATCCAACAAGCAGTGAAAAACGGCAATGTTGTTTTAAGTGGCTCCGGCATTACTAATAAAGCAATAGTAGCTGGACTAAATTTATATTTCACTCCTGAAAAAAAAGAAGTTCTTGAAACATTTACAGTTAATAATCCTACAAATATGCAATATAATGGCGAGTCCGCGCTAGTTACTCCGCGAGTTGAGAATAGGCCTGTAATTATAACCCTTCCTAGCAGACCAACAACTCCGATTGTATCAGGAGTACAAGGAAATATGATAGGTTACACTACTCCCATAGCACAATGGGCAGCAAACCAACTATATCAAGAATCAATAAGAGGTCCAGGAGAAGGATTGCCTACATACGGAGTTGCATCGAGATATAGCAATAATGCAGGAATATATCGTTTGAACGTTAATAATAATCCTCCTAGAACACCCTCTACAAGCATTCCGTTAAGTGCAAACAATAATGCTAAAAATATGTATGCTGGATTAACATATGGTGCAAGCGCAAAAGTTGCAACAACAACGACAACATATAATCTTGCAAAAGTAGGGAGAAAATAACATGGGAACAAAAGATAATCAAAAACAAATTCCTCGTAAAGGAAAAAAGAAATGGATTTTCCTAATCCTATTAGTTATTATTGCAGGAGCAGTATTTTGGTTTTTACAAAAGGGCTCACCCGGAGAAGCAGTTTCAATAGAAGAAGATATTGAATTAAATCCTGATAACTCGCAATTGTATTCATTACTTTCCGAAGCAGGAATAACGGACGCAATGATCGACGTGCAAGAAAAAGAAACACTTATTGCACTTTCAATACCTCAAGTACAAAATAAAGAAGATGTCTTGTCATTTGTTTACGGAGCAGCAACCGGATTCTCACACAATGCAGATAAAATAACTGTGCACATATTAACCCAAAGCGAAGTAGAAGAATATTCAGTCACAACTGAGAATGTTGTAAAATACGCAGATGGAAAATTGACAAAAGAAGAATTTAACAACGCAGTAATTAAGCAGACATTTCCACTTCAATAGTAACTAAACTTCTATAAACTATCCACATCACAAAGGCATCATGTCAATAAAAATAAATTTGGAAGAAAAATATCATTCAGGCGAAAGCGACGGTGAATCTTACAGATGGCAGGACAGAAATCCTCCTAAAACTAACAATATATATCAACCTCCAAGAATAAGGCAAAATCCCCCAAGATACCCAGAGCACAGATCTCAGGATATAGATGATAAATACAAATAACAACAAACCCTCCAAACCGCAATCACAACAAATCCTATAAACTCCACAACTAGAAAAATATCATGAAATTCGCGCATCTAGCAGACTGTCACTTAGGTAGCTGGAGATACCCTGAATTACAGCATTTAAACTTTGAAAGCTTCAAATATGCCTTAGATATGTGTAAAAAAGAAAAAATTGATTTTGTTTTAATAGCGGGCGATTTATTCGACTCGGCATATCCCCCAATAGAAATAATAAAAGACACATTTAACGAGTTTAGAAAGTTAAAAGAAGCAAACATACCCGTTTTTATCATAGCAGGTAGTCATGACTACTCAATTTCAGGAAAAAGCTTTCTAGATGTTCTAGAAAAATCAGGTTTCGCAGTAAATGTATATAAATCAGAAGAAAGAAACGGCTCGATAATCTTAGAACCCACAATTTACAAAAACGTAGCCATTTACGGTTTCCCAGGTAAAAAAACTGGTCTTGAGGTCTACGATATTCCTAAAATAAGATTACAAGATGCTCCAGGATTATTTAAAATTTTAATGCTTCACACAACATTAAAAGACGCACTCCCAACATTAGACATTCCATCAGTAGATAGAAAAATTCTTCCTCAAGTAGATTACATTGCTCTAGGCCATTTACATCTATTGTACGAAAAAGAAAATGCAGTATATGGAGGTCCAATATATCCAAATAATGCAAGCGAATTAGAGGACTTAAAATACGGAGCTTTTTACATAGTCGACACAAATAAAAATATAAAACGTCACAATATAAAATTAAAAGATGTCTTAGTTTTAGACTTAGAAATAACAGATTCTTTAGAAGGCACTGAAACAATAATCAAAGAATTAAAAAATCAACCATTAAAAGATAAAATACTAATATTAAAATTAAAAGGAGTCTTAGAACGAGGAAAGATAGTAGACATAAATTTCAACAAAATAGAGGAATTCGCAAGAAGTCAAGGAGTTTTCTGTTTCTTAAAAAACACAACAAAGTTATTCTTTCCCATTGTAGAAATGGATGTATCTCCTCAAACAGAAGACTTCGAGAAAGAAATAGTAAATAACTTTTGCATAAAAAATCCTCATGAACTAAATAAACACATCCCTTTACTGCTGTCAACTCTTAATTTAGAAAAAAAAGAAGATGAAATATCAAGAACATTCGAAGATAGATTATTTGCAGATTCAAAAAGGATATTATTCCCATGATTTTCAAAAATATACGCCTGAAGAATATAAGAAGTTACAAAGAAACGGAAATAAAATTCCCGGAAGGAGCAGTCTTATTGGCAGGAGACGTAGGTTCAGGAAAAACAACAGTTCTTTTAGCCATAGAATATGCCTTATTCGGACTCCAGCCAGGGCAGAGAGGTTCATCGTTATTATCTAACAGCGAAGAATATGGCGAAGTATCTTTAGAAATAGATATAGATGGAATAAAAGTTGTAATTGACCGTGGACTTAAAAGAAATGCAAAGTCTATAAATCAAGATTTTGCAGCAATAACAATAAATGACATTCGTTTCGAGTCGTCTGTAACCGAAGTCAAACAAAAAATAATAGAATTATTGAATTATCCAATGGATTTCGTAAGAAAAAATAATCTTGTTTACAGATATACGGTTTACACACCACAAGAAGAGATGAAACAAATAATTATTGAAGATACTGAAGTTCGTTTAGATGTTCTAAGGCATGTATTCGGAGTAGACAAATACAAACGCATTCAAGACAACGCACAAAGAATAATAATGTGGATTCGCGAGGAGTCTAGAACTCTTCAGATAGAGTCAGCCCTTCTAGACGTAAAAAGAAACGAGCTAGACTCAAATCTAAAATTTATAAAAATTCTAGAATCTAAAATATTAGTTAAAGAAGAAGAAATAAAACAATCAAAAAACGCTAGAGAAATTCAACAAAAAGAAGTAGATTCTCTGATTCAATTAGTCACTGAAAAAGAAAATTTCAAAAAAGAAATAGAAAAGTCTGCAATAATGGCAAACAATAAACAAGAACAAATTTCGAGAATTTTAAAAGACATAAAAGAAATAGATGAATCTATAGGAAATACAAAAATACAACCTGAATATACAAAATTAAGTACAATTCTAGAACAAATATCTAAAACAAAGAAGACTATAGAGTTATTGGACAAAGAATACCTAGATCTGAATTCTAAAAATCACTCGCTAGATATTCTAAAAAATCAAGAATTAAGTAAAAAAAGCAGGGTCTTTCAAATGAATTTTTGCCCAACGTGTCTTCAAGACGTCCCAGAGGTCCACAAACACAACATCATGAATGCTACTGAATCAAGCATAAAAGAAATAGAAAAAAATAAAATGGCATTAGCATCAGAAATAACTAGAATAGAAACAGAATTAAAGAAACAAAAAGAAGATTTAAAAAATCTCGAGCATGAGCGTATAACAATAGAAATACAGAATGTTAAACAAGAGAATATAGATAAATATATTAAGAAAAAAGAAGAACTTCTAAAAAATAAGGAGTCAATTGAGAAAGATTTAGTATTGATTAACGAACACATAGACTCGCTAAAAAAACATTCCTTGGAGTATACAAAATTCGAGAATTTATTAAAAATTAAAAAAGAAGAATTATCAAAAATATTAGAATCGGAACAAAAAAAAGAAATAGAATTTGCAGAAATAAGAAAAGAAACTGAGTTAATAAACAAAGAAATAAATAAATTAGAAAAAGAAATATACATTGGTGAACGTTCAAGACAAAAATTAATCTCAATGTTAGATATAGAAAACTGGCTTTCAAACAATTTTTCAAACCTCATCAAATTCACAGAAAAAAATATTCTAATAGCATTAAGAAAAGAATTCACCAAGATCTTCAATAAATGGTTTTCAGTGCTTACAACAGACTCATTTGAGGTCTACTTAGACGAAAATTTCTCTCCAGTCATAGTTCACAATGAATTTGAACTGGACTATCAATTCCTTTCAGGAGGAGAAAGAACAGCTGTGGCGTTAGCCTACAGACTAGCATTAAACCAGCTAATAAATTCAATTTTAAGTAAAATAAAGACTCAAGATGTAATAATTCTAGACGAGCCAACAGAAGGTTTCTCAGAACAACAATTAGACAAAGTAAGAGATATGCTTCAGGAAATGCATTTAAAACAACTCCTAATAGTCAGCCACGAATCAAAAATGGAAGGTTTCGTAGACCATGTTATTCGTTTTAGAAAAGTTAACGGAGTTTCGACAGTAGTAGTCGAGAACGATAAAGTTTAGAATTATTATTGAAACATTTGTCCAATATCCAGTAGGTATTTGAAGATATTCCAATTAGACTGAATATCTTGTTGGTTGTATCATTGAAAGTGTATACCCTCTATCCTCGCTTGTAGTTAGAAGTTCTGTCCTAAAACCTGCATCAGATAACAATTTCGTAAATGTCCATTCAGTAAACTTAGCTGATCTCCCAAGCAGAATTAACTCATTTTTCTTTAATGTAAAAGACTCTGAACCGACTTTTACACCAACATCTTTCTTAAGTTTCAACTTAACTTCTATTCTATTTTCATTAGCATTCCAATTAACAACATTTTCAGAATTGCTATCATTGAAGCCAATTTTATTTGGTATAAATTTTAGTAAATTTTGCACTATTTCTGCAGTGTAATGGGGAATAAGTTGTTCAGCTTTAACAAGATTAGTCATTTCCATTCCAATAATTAAATAGTCTTCAGAACTCATAGATTCCAATATGTTTGATAGTACTCTATTCATATCTGAAAAGTTTCCTAAAGTGCTTCCTAAGAACAGCAGTAAGTTTGCAGTACTTTCTTTTCTTAAACCATAAATCTTGTCTGAGAATTGTCCAGAATCAAGATCTAACAAAACCTTATCTGAATTTACATTGAAATCCTTCTTTATCTTTTTCTCTGCTAGGTTTAACATTTCTTCAGAGATATCAACAGGCACATAATTAAACTTAATTTTTTTCTCATTGAGTTTTTCTAATATTGGATAAGCTGGTGTTCCATCTCCACAACCAATATCAATAACGTTAAGCTGACCTACCCCTTCATATTTTCTGAGAAAATCTTCAGTTCTTGAACTTAATAGCTTTCTTTCTATCAAGTTTATTCCTCCTTTTTTTGCTCTTTCTTGAGCAATAGCTACCCAATTATAAGCTCCCTCTCCGAGATAGGCAAACTTTAAAGGAATCTCTCCCCTTCCTTTAATTGCGGTTAAAAGTTCAAACTCTTGTTTCTTCGTAAACATATAAAAAGAGATGTATCGCTCTTTATTAACATTTCTTTACTGACATTTCAAGACTCACTGAACACTTAGTTAGTTTATCGATTAAATTTTCGAACAGGAAAATTTAAATACTCTGTTTAAAGTCTAACTTAAGAGGTATTTTCTATTTTATAATGGATCAAGAAATTGCAAAGCACGTTCTAAAGACTGGAACGTTAACCATAGGCATAGTCTGCAAAGACGGCATAGTTGTAGCGGCAGACAGGCGTCAGTCCTACGGTGGTCAAGGTGGAGGCGTTTCATATTTAGCAGGCACAGCAAAAAAAATCTTAGAAGTCACTGATAGAATGGTTGCTACAACTGCGGGAACAGCATCAGACACAAGAAAAGTTCTAGAAATTTTAAGAGCAGAATTTAAATTGAAAGAATTAAGAACAAAAGAAAAAATAACCGTTCCTGAAGCAGCAAGTTTCTTAGCAAACATGGTTTATGGGAACATCCGTACGCCTTCGATAATTCCAAGCATAACTCACTTTATTTTATCAGGATACGACGAAAAAGGATTGTACTTATATGATATTTCACCGGACGGATATATTCAACAACATGAAACATGTGTTGCGACTGGTAGCGGAATAATGCAAGCACACCCTATTTTAGACTTAGAATACGAAAAAAACATGAGCTTAGATAAGGGCATCGATTTAGCAACAAAGTGTATTCGTGCGGCAATGGCTCGCGAGCCATCAGTAGGGGCAGGAATTGACATCTACACAGTTAAGAAAGGTGAAATTAAGCAAGTTGTAGATAAAGAGGTAAGATCTTCTTTTGAAACAGCAAAGTAGAGTTCTATAATGAGTGAAATATTGAAAACGATAAAAAGCGAATTGCCAAATGGAGTAGTTAGCGAAGCCATTTTTGAAGGGGCAAACATAGTTTTATACATTTCAGATAAAGAATTTTTCAAAAAAAGCGACGAAAAAGTTAGAGAAATAGTCCAAAAAGTAAAAAAAAGAATAGAACTTCGCGCCGATAGCAGTATTCTTGCCCCCGAAGATGTAACTGAAAAAACAATTCGAGAGTTAGTCCCAGCAGAAGCGGAAATAGAAAGCATAATCTTTGACTTTCCTCGTAGCATCGTAGTCATAGAAGCAAAACGCCCTGGAATAGTGATAGGCAAACAAGGTTCAATAATTAAAGACATCAGAGACTCAACAATGTGGACTGCTCAAACACAGAGAAGCCCTGCAATACATTCTAAAATAACTGAAAAAATAAGGGCAGTTTTATATGCAAATAACAATTACAGAAAAAAATTCCTTAATGAAATAGGAAAGAAAATATATGAAAATTGGAATCCTGAAAAGATGGATATGTGGGTCAGATTAACATATTTAGGCTCAGGAAGACAAGTAGGTCGTTCATGTTTATTGCTTCAAACTCCAAAATCGAAAATAGTCTTTGATTGCGGAATAAACCCTGGAATAATAGAAGGTCCCGAAAAGTTTCCTTATCTAGATGTTTCAGAAATTGGAGACCTTGGTTCTATCGACGCTATAGTATTATCGCATGCTCATCTTGACCACTGTCTTCCCCCTAATTATCCAGTTCTGACTGAAAATGGTTACAAAAAAATAGACGACATTCAAGTAGGTGAAAACGTAATCTCTTTAGATTGGCATACAGGCAAATATATTCCTTCAAAAGTTACAGAAAAAACCCAAACGACAGGTCATAAAAAAGTACTCTCTATCAAAACCCCTTATTCAAGAATAGAATCTTCTCCAAATCACAGGTTTTTCATTGTTGAAGATTTAAAAATAAAGGAAGTAGAAGCTTCAGAATTAAAGAAAGGCACTCTTTTGCCATCAAACCTTCTGCATAAACCTTCAAGTGAATCTAATAAAGTTATTCTTGAAACAAATATAGATTATGATTCAAGGAGAAAAGATATTGTATCTCTTCCAAAAGAACTGACTCCCAAGTTAGCTGAATTTATTGGCTATTATATGGGCGATGGCCATAAATCTTCAGAGTTTTCATTGAGATTAACAGATGCGCATATTCCAATATTAGAGCATCATAAAAAAGCAATCAAAGAATTATTTAATTTTGATGCAATAATCAGACATCATCCAGACAGAACAAAGAATGCACATAATTGGCGCTTCTCCAGAAATTCAAAGAGCTTTCTTAAGAGGATTTGCAGATGCAGATGGAACTGTGCAGGATGTTATAAAAATAACTTCTTTTAGCAAAGAGATGATTAAAGATTTACAGCATTTATTCTCTTTAAGCAGTATTCCTTCTAATGTTTCACAAGATAGTATTAGTATAAGTTCAGCTTATGGCTTATCTAAATTTTATGAATTAATAGGATTCTCAATGCAATATAAAAGTGATAACTTGAAAAAAGCAGTCAATGAATCAAAAAGCTTCGAATTTAACAAACAAGACTTAATTCCATTAAATTCCAACGATTTAAGAAAGATTCTAGAAGAAGCAGGAATGCTTGGGAGAATCCACAATAGCCCCAATCTCAAAGAAATTTTACCAATGTGTTTGTTAGACTTATTTAGAAGAGGGGAAGGCTATGCAACGAGAAAAACAACAGAAATACTTCTAAATCTTCTGCAAAACAGAGTTATTGAGCTTAACAAACAAATAGAAGGTAGTGGATTATACATTCTTAGACAAATGCTAAGCCTTACAAGAAATGAAATAAGCATCTCCACAGGCTTGAAAGTCTCTCAAATACAGCAAATAGAAGAAAATAAAATCTCTCATGAATTTGCCACTAAAATCTCGCATATTTTATCCTCTTTCATGAAAGAAAAACTTGTTTCAATAATCTCTTTAGTGCAAGAAAGGATAGTTCTTTTGCAAAATATACTTAAATTAAATGTTGTTTGGGAAAAAATAACAGATATAAGCGAAAAAGATAATCCTTATCCTTATTTAGTAGATATCGAAGTGGAAAGTCATAATTTTATTGCAGGAAATATAATTGTTCATAACTCGGCGTTAATTCCTTATTTATACAAGATGGGATACAAAGGTCCAGTATATATGACTCCTCCAACAAGAGACATAGCAGCACTTCTAGCTTTAGATTTAGTAAGCGTTCACTACAAAAAAGCCGAAGTTCCAATTTACAGAGCAGACGATATCAGCGAAATGGTAAAACATTCTATATCTTTGAACTTTGGAGAAGTATCTGATATAACTTCAGACATAAGAATAACATTTTATAACGCTGGCCACGTTCTAGGTTCAGCTGTAACTCACGTAAACATAGGTAACGGATTACACAATTTCGTATACACAGGAGATTCAAATTACAGAAAAACCCGTTTATTAGATCCTGCAGTAAACTACTATCCTCGCGTCGAATCTGTAATGGTAGAGGCTACTTACGGTTCTAAAGACCAGATTCAGCCTTCATTAGCAGAAGTAGAAGAGAAATTCTGTTCTCTAGTTAACGAAACAATAAAAAGAAACGGAAAAATATTACTTCCAGAGTTAGGCTTAGGACACGCACAAGAAACACTATTAAGGGTAGAAGACGCAATCCGCACAGGCAAGTTACCAGAAATCCCAGTATATCTTGACGGAATGCTCTGGGATATCACTGCGATACATACAGCATACCCAGAATTTCTAGGTTCAAATGTAAGAAACAAAATATTCCAAGATGAAAATCCTTTTATCTCGCCTCATTTCAAGCGAGTCGGCTCTCCGACAGAAAGAAAAGAAGTAATTGAAGGTGGCCCTTGCATTGTCATCGCAACTTCAGGAATGTTAGCAGGCGGTTCCTCAGTCGAGTATTTCAAACAATTCGCAGAGAATGAAAAAAACCTAATAATATTTGGTTGTTATCAGGCTCCCGGTTCATTAGGTCGTCAAGTTTCAGAAGGAAACAAAGTAGTCAAAATAGATGAAAACTTTGGTGGTGAGACAATAAATGTAAATATGCAAGTAGAAACGATGTCCGGCTTATCAGCACATTCAGGCCGAGGAGAGCTAATGCAATTCATAGCCCGAATGAGTCCAAGACCAAAGAAAATAATTCTAAGCCACGGAGAACAATCGCGTTGTTTAGACCTCGCGTCAAGTATATACAGACAGTATGGCATAGAAACAGTAGTTCCAAGAAATTTGGAAACAATTAGATTGAAATAATTAAATATGAACATTAATAAAAAAATAATCTTTTTTGATGGAGATGGTACTCTTTGGTACCCAATTAAAACAAAATACAAAAAACATCCAGTATGGGTGTACAAAGATAGAAGAATCAAGAATCACCTCATTCATCTCGTTTTAATTCCATCAGTTCTATCAACAATAAGAAAATTAAAAAAGAAAGGAATAATTACAGTAATATTATCAACAAATCCATCTCCTCCTAAAATAGCAAGAATGTATCTAAATAATAAGGTAAAATATTTCAATATTGAAAATCTTTTTGACGAAGTCTACGCAACAAGACCTTACCCCGAATCTAAAGGAGAATTCATGTTAAAAATATTAAAAAGAAGAAAAATAAAAAAATCAAAAGCATTAATGGTAGGAGACAGTTACAAATGGGACTATAAACCTGCAAGAGACGCAGGAATAGACGCTTTACTCATCAAATCAAAATATATGCATGAACACGAAGCAGTTAGAAGTATGAAAAGAACAATCGATAAACTGAGTAACATTTTCAAGCACATTTAAATACATTAAATCCAACATTAACTAAAAGAGGTCGTAGAATGAAACACACAATAAAAATAACTATAATTCTAATAACTCTATTCTTTTTAGCTCAGCTCATAGGAATTTATGTCGCAAACATATACTTGCCAAATATTGAGCAAGTAGTAAATCAAACCACTGGCGAAATAACAAATAAAACTGTATACAACTTGCCTTATGGTCTAGACCCTCCAGCAGACATAAAACCTCAAGAGTCTATTCTATCAATTGTCATAGCATTATGCGTTGCAGTAGTAATAATGCTTCTTCTAATGAAATTTAAAGCAGAAATGTTTCTAAGATTATGGTTCACAATCGTAGTCATTTTAGGAATTGCAATCGCCTTAAACGCATTCTTAATAAAGATTCCAAATTCAGTTTTAATTTCAATGATTATTGCAATTCCTCTAGGAATAATAAAAATATTCCGCAGAAATATGTATGTTCACAATTTAACAGAATTATTAATTTATCCAGGCATTGCAACAGTTTTCATTCCAATTCTAAACATTTGGGCAATGGTAGTACTTTTAGTTATAATTTCATTATATGACATGTGGGCCGTCTGGCACGTCGGATTCATGCAGAAAATGGCTAAATTCCAAATACAAAAATTAAAACTATTTTCAGGCTTCTTTGTCCCTTATGTAAGAAAAGAAGACCGCCTATTAATCAAAAGCGTAAGAGCCAGTTCAAAGAGTAATAAGCAAAAAGAAAACAGTCTAAAAAAAGTAAAAGTCAACTTGGCAATATTAGGCGGTGGAGACGTAGTATTCCCAATAATCTTAGCAGGAATAGTCTTGAGAATGTTAGGTTTATGGGAAGCAGTAACAATATCTGTGGGAGCAACAATAGCTCTAGCCTATCTGTTTTACAAATCAGAAAAAGGTAAGTTCTATCCTGCAATGCCTTTCATCTCGGCAGGTTGCTTTATTGCATTAGTGGTAATATATGTAGTAAAGTTTATCTGAGTCGTAAATAATCTGAGTACGGTTGAAATTACCTACAGAGAATTGTAAATTAATAGAATCATGTTGTTAATTTTTCATGATACTTCTATCTGTCTAATCTCCAAAAGCAGAGCCTTTCTCTACAATAACCCCTTAAAAGTTACAACAAGCGAAACATTTAAATACCCTATTATTTTCGCTCCTTCATGATACTAAAACAAGAAACAATCAATAAAGTCAAAGAACACTTTGACCTTAACATTTATGAAACCAAAGTATGGCTTGCTCTATTGTCTAAAGGAATTGTCACAGCAGGAGAAACAGCAGAGCTTTCTGGCGTACCTAGATCAAGAACATACGACGTTCTTGAGTCTCTAACTAAAAGAGGATTCGCAATAATCAAAGTTGGAAAGCCAGTAAGATACATTGCAGTAGAACCAAAAACAGTTTTGGAAAGAATGCAGACAAACACATTAAACAAAGCAGATGAAAAAGTAAAGACTCTATCAAATTTAAAAGGAACTTCTGAATATGAAGAGCTAGTTCAATTGCACAGAGAAGGAATGACTCCCATCAAATTAGAAGAACTTTCAGGCCACATTAAAGGTCGAGCCAATATCCTTTCAAAATTAAAAGAAATGATTAATTCAGCAGAAAAAGAAATTTTAATTCATACTACAGCAGAAGACTTTGAAGACAAAGCAAGAGTTTTAATGTCTGTTTTAAACAAAATAGATAATGACAAAGTAAGAGTAAGAGTAAACTTAAGCGGAGACCCATATAAAGTAAGAAGAATAGCCTCAAGAAACGAATTGAAAATCAAAGAATCTAATCAAAATGGAAAGTTCTTCGCAATAGACAAGAAAGAACTTTTGTTAATGATTCAACCTGAAAATAGTCAAGATGAAGTAGGAGTATGGGTAAACTCGCCTTATTTCGCAAATTCTTTTACAGGCTTATTGGAAAACGGAAAGTAAGATGAGAAAACCATCTTTCAATGTTTCAGCAGACGGAAAAACCGTAGATGTTGACGGAATAGTTTATTCTTTAATTCCAAAACAAGGAAGTTTCTCGCAATTATTTCAAGGAGATTATGGACAAGGTTTCAGACAAGGAACCTTTGGAGAGCAATTAACTTTCAGACATGCCTTAGAAATTCACGAAGATATCTCTGAAGCAAATGCAGCTCTTGAAGTTGCTAGGAGAGAATTAATTTTAGGTAACACTGTTTTTTACAGAGGAAGATATTTATTTGCAGTAGATAATCCTGATATGGTTGAAGAAGGAGGATTAGGAAAAATGATCGTGAGAGAAACAGTTGCTGGTGGAGATAAGATTAATGGTGTATTTTTTAGTAAGAATGGAAATTTAAGGGCAATTCCTTATCAAGAAGATATTACCGAAGAATATAATGCCTTTCTTATCTCTGGTTCAACTTATCCTGTATTTGCTACTGGAGACAGAATGGCCTCTGAAAAATTAGCTAAAATTTTAGATAAAACAAAAGACAGAATATTTTTATCAGTTCCAAGAAATGAGTTAACATTTCCAGTATTTGGTAATATAGGCCATAGATTGCAAGTATTTGGTGGAAATTACACAAATTATCCTAATGCCATTTCATTCGGAGTCCGTAAATAATAAAATGGAGCCTGCTTTTCGCGTAGGTGGTTCTCATTTACTTAAGATTTTAAATGATTCAAGATTTAAGAGAAAATTAGAAAGATGTAACTGGGCAATAAGCAGAAAAGAAAGAGTGTTTTGCGTGGATCAAGCTTTTTATGATCAAGAATATCGAATAAGTTCTGTATATGAAGGTAGTGAGGACACTATTCAAGTACCAGGTAAAGATCACTTAAATTAGATAAATTATGGGTTACTTACATTGCATTCACATGACGAAGAAATTATTGTTCCTTCAATAGTTGAGGATATTAATGGCGAAGCTACGGGAGACCTATACACCTTATGGGACAATATAGATTTCCAAGAGCAACAATATGGCATAAGATCAAATAACCTAGAATTAGTAATGGGAAGGCTAAATAAAAGATTTATTCCCTTACTTATTATCCAACAGGTAACAGATAGAGTCGAGTTGGAAAATTTGAGAAGATATGATGACTTTTTTAGCAATTTAGATTTCAATTCGACAGATGAAGTTGCAAGTGCTCTTCAAGCCTCAGGGATTTGGAGGGCCTTATGTTTAGAGTTGCCTAAGAATGGGTTTCTAAAGCAAGATTTTGCAACACCCCTAGATAAATTTTCTTTAATTCCTGTAATGACTCGTTCTATTTCTTAACATCAAAATTTACACTAAAACAACAACATCCAACGTTTTAGTGTGAGCTAAAACAACAAAACAAGTAGGAATGGTGTAAAATCCAAAGATTTAAGCATCATTTTACACCGAACTAACCAACCCATACATTTTATTGTTGGCTAAAACAATCAAAGCAGTAAGAACAGTGTAACTCTTGCCCGCCTTTACTTTGCAAAATCCATCAAAAACTCCAAATCTTTAAAACCGCAAAACTTAAATATATCTAAATAGATATATAATTATATCCAAATAGATATAACAATAAAATATATGTTAATAAACCATAAATAACTAAAATGCTCACAAAAATTCAAACAGAAATAATGAAGGTATTTGTCTCAAAAATAGACAGAAAATTTAGCATAAATGAAATCTCAAGAGGCCTAAAAAAACCATATGCATTAATACATCGCTCAATGCAGGAGTTAATAAAAAATAAATTTATCTTAAAAGATGAAAAGAAACTATTATCTATTAATTACAAAGAGAACCTAACGGAGATATCATTCATAGAATCAATAATAACTAAAAATTCTCTTGAAAAAGACAAATCAATCTCTTTATTTATAAAAGACTGCATAAACGGAATAAAAGAGGACTATTTTACTCTTTTAATATTTGGCTCTTTTGTAAACAAAGTTAAATTTAACGACCTAGATTTGATTTTAATATTAGATAACTCAGATAACTTAGAAACCGCAGAAAAAACAATAAAAAACATAGCATCTAACTTTTCATTAAAGATAGATTTACACGTTATAAACAAAGAAAGCGCTCACGAAATGTTTTCAAAAAGAGAAAGAATAAATATCCTAAACGAATCATTAAACAAACACCTAATAGCTTTCGGAGCTGAAAACTATTACAGGATATTATCAAATGCTAGAAGATAAGAAAATAGAAGAAGCAAAGAATAATGCAATTAAAGATATAAATTCTGGAAAAATCATAAAAACAAAAGACTCGAAATATATAGATTTTTTCCTCAAAAACTCAAAAGACTCTCTAGACTCAGCAAAAATATTATTAGACATTTCATTAAATGAAAAAACTAAAAACAGCTTAGGGATGCCAGATTTCAACGGGTTTTTGTGGGTAATAAATTCAAGTTATTATTCAATGTTTTACATGGCTCGTACATTACTTGAAAGCATTGGAGTAAAAATAAAAACAGAAGAATCCATGCATTTTTTAGTCTTTAACGCCTTGGTTTACTACTTTTATTCAACTGGAAAATTAGAGAGGCATTTTATAGAAGATTTTGAAAACGCACAAGAAGAATCAGCTCAAATACTTGGAAAAGAAAAAGCAAGAGAAATAATAAGCGATTATTCAAGTGAACGAGAAAAAAGAGGCAAATTCACTTATGAAACAGGAGAAATCGCCATGAAGGGAAAGGCTGAAACATCATTAAGCAGAGCAAAAAGATTTTATGAAGAAGCAAGAAAAATCCTTGGAAAATAGATTAAGAATTAATTATACTCCATTCAATTCAAAACCTTAATCTTCAACTTTAATATTCTCTATATGCATCTGTTTCATCTTGTCTTGTGAGCCAGAAATCCAAGAGTCTAGAAAAGCTTTCAAACTAACAGCCACAGGCAAATGAGCGTGAATATACTTCCCTTTAATAAAAGTAATAGCGTGCCTTTCTTTAAAATGCTTAACTGCATATTTCATTTCTATCGGCGGTCCAATTCTAACAATCTCTTTCTTCGCCTTAGCTACAATATAAGCAACTCCGCGTACCTCTCCATTATATCTAAAGTAATGATCTTTAATTACAAAATAGCCTTCAAGCTCACGAATAAGCAAATCAAAAAATTTCTTTAACTTAGTTCCTGCAATATCTCCAGGCTGCTTATCAGTATCCAAATGTATGGAAACAAAATCATATCCTTTAGCTTTTGATTTTTCTTTAACAGAATTAATATCAACATTCTTTTTCTCAAAGAACTTAGCATTGGGATTTTTAAGAAAATCCGAAGCAGATTTCTGAAACTTAGCAAAAGTTTCCTGAGATAAAGCTGCTAAAGCATTGCGTTCTTTATACGTCGGATCAATAAGAATTACAGGGCTATGTATCTTAGATTCATTTAACTGAATAAATACTTCCTTAGGATTAGAGTAATGTTTAGCTAAATCAATCACGATTCTTTTCTCGTCCGTAACTTTAACGAGCTCACGAATCATTTTAACAAAACTCTTATATTTTAAAATAAGCAACTCGACAGAATATCCCGAAAATCCTCTAACATAAGTCTCCGCGCCATAAACTTCTTGAGCCTTCAAAAACTGTTTAGTAACACGCACCTGGTCTTCAAGCCCAGAAATTCTTTTCTTAACATAAGGTCCATGAAAATAAGTCAAATCGGTAACATTTCTCTCCTCTCGAGGCTTCTTTATCTTCATTACAGGAATAACTTCAAAATACCCAGTTGTATTTTCAATCAACACTCTAAAATAATCGCGACTTCCATGAACTTTTTCAACTCTCATTCCAAGTTTCTTAACAACAGGAACAACAATTTTCTCAAGCATTTCAGATAAAGACTCGTATTTCCAGTCAAACCTTACAAAAATATCCACATCATAATTTCCCGACTTCAATAGAGTTCCCTTAGCAAAACTCCCTCCGACAAAAACATCAGCATCAACCTTAAGACGTTTAATCTCTTTCCCAATTTCAGATATAAATTCTTTACTTATCTTATGAAGAGACTTAATAGCATGAGCATCAGGCTGTATAATTTCAATCTGCTCACGAACTATCTTTTGTAAATCACCCATAATAACAAGAGCAGTCTATTGTTTTAAAATCCTTGCACAAAGATAAATTAACGATTAATGATAACAATAGATTTCATAGAAAAGCTTATATACATCTTACGTATATTTATGTGTATGAAAGTACGTAAGGAAGACATAATAAGAATCAACAAAGGATTTGGAGGAAATATATCTAATGAATCTAGTCTTGACTTTGCATTAAGGCATCAAGACAATCCAAAATTAGGAGAATACAAGAAACTTGCTTATCTATTCAGAGCTATTTTAGTAGATCATCCATTTACAGATGGGAACAAACGTACTGCAATGTTTCTATCGCTTGCATTTTCAGAGGAAAATAATAAAACTATAGATAGGGATTTATTATTACATCATATTTTATCAATAGCTTCAAAAAATATAACTCAAATTCGAGTAATCGAGGAGCGTTTGAAAAATGCAATTAAATGAAAAAAAGATTGAATATATTATTCATAAATACAAAGACATGTTTGAAATACTCAAGGAATATGACAAAACAAGAGAGTGGCCAATAGGAAGGGCAAGACTAGATATTACTTTAAGCAGAAGAACTATCCAGAAGCTGAAAAAATTAAAAGAAAGAACAGGCAAGCCAATTTCACAGATTATTGAAGAAGCTTTAAAATAATCCTTTTAGACTTACTTCTTCTTTATTGTAGACAAATCAATAACATACTTACCATCTTCGAGCTTGTAAACGAGAGGGCGCTCTTTATTAAACAAATTAGGAATATCTAGCAAGTATTTACCAGGACTAGTCACCTTAACAGTCTCAAAGTCAAGAATAACGGGGGCATCTATTTCTTCTATTCCAGTAATTTCTCGAACATCTTCCTCAATATGCTCTTTATCCTCAGCAGTTAAATCAGGGAATATCTCTCCTTTTTCTTTCTTAATTTGCATAAGTTTCTCTTCACTCAAGAAAAAGAAGAACCTGCTCCCGCATTTAGAACACCCTGAAAGAGTCTCAGGAGCTCCATCAGAGTACGTTTCAGAGCAATGTATACATCGATTTGGCATAAACTCTCCGAGATTCAAGGATTAATAAATTTGTCTGTATTATACACACATTACTACAAACAAAGATTTTTAATGTTATTACTCTCAATAGCAACATGAAAAAAAGAGATATAAGATTTCTAAGCATTATTTCTCTAATTCTAGGTACTTTTTTCTTATTGAATTCAAAAACAAACATCACTGGAGCAGTAATTGACTCATCAGGTATTTCTTCAACATTCAGTTTGGTTTTAGGAATTATTCTAATAATAATCTCAGCGATTATCTTTTCATCTACTGAGACTTTAGAAAGAAAATTAGAAAATGAACCAAAACCGACAAAAGAAGACTATCCTATAATTATAGACACAAACTACCTTATCGATGCCTGTAGGGATCGCGATTCATACGACCATCTAGTTGAACTTATAAAAGCACGCCGGGATAAAGGTAACTCTATATATATTCCATCAGAAGTCCTAAAAGAATTAGATCCTACAAAGGCAAGAAATGAAAGACAAAAGACATTACAAAGCCAATTGAAAAGAATAATTAAAGAACAGACTCTAAGATTAGAAGTAGATCGTCCAAAATATAATGAATCCGGCAAAGAAAGTAAATATGATCCTAGTAAAGTCTTTTCATATACAAAAAACCGAAAAATTAGATATGAAAATATGGCAAGAAGTTTATTGGAAAAGACTCCAAAAAATATTACTTCTTTATATTTAAATGAGCTAGATAAAGGCGTAAAAATAAGCGTTAGAAGTTTTATTGAGAAAAATAAATCAAAACTAGACGGATCCTATTCATTATCGGATTATGAGGCTGCATTGAATAAGGGAAGAAGAGAGTATGAAAGAGAGATAGATAAAAGAAAATTAATACATCGTTATGAAGTTAGTAAAGGTGATGTAGAGATATTAGCAAATTCTTTTTATATACAAAATATTCCTAATAGATATGGGAATCACGATTTAGATAAAGTTACAATATTATCAGCAGATGAACACCTATTACAAGTTGAAAAAATATTTGATAATAAGTTTAAGAAGAGAAAAGGAAAAATAGTAGTTAAGCCAGAGTATAATTGATAGGTTATATTATAAGATAAGATGCTGGAACAAATATGTTGCTAAATCCATCGCCTCTTTCAATTAACCCATGCAATCTTGTTATTTGACCTGCATTTACTATCACAACCTTTTTTACAGATGGATATCTCTTATTTGTTCTAAGAGAAGTCTCTTGAGTTGATCCTATTTGAGATTCATTAAACACTGGGATAACAGGTAATCCTTCTTTTATTAATCCCTTCAAATTGGATAAATCATCTATAAAACCCATTACTTCATAATCTTTATATCTTCTACCAACTAGAACTTTATTATGGGGAGAATCTATTTTTAGATTATCCATAACTTCCTGAGCAATCAAAGTATCCAAATTCATAGCCTTTCTTCTAGATTCAGTTATTCTTGAGATTATACTATCGACTCTTGCATCTGGGATAACAAAACCTCCAAATGATCGGTATATTAAAAGATCTATTGGATTAATCCCAGGATGTCCTTTATTCTTAGTTTCATAGCTCTCTAATGATTTTCCAACATCTAAATTACCTTCTTCAACGTCATTTAAAACTGATAAACATGCAGTCATCTGTACATCCAAAAGATCTTTTCTTTCCTTAGATCCTAGAGTTCTATATCTTTCATCTACTAAACCCTTAGAGTCTGCCTGCCTTAAAAAATCTTGATAATCTGTATTTACATGCCTTCTCAAAAAAGCAACAGCTTTATCTCGATAAGGAGTCATATCTCCACATTCTTGTAGTTCTACAAAACGCAATTTAACATAATCATTAAAAGATGGGATTTTTGTTCCAACTTTATGAGAAGGATCTTCATAGCCTGAGCTAGCATCTTTAGGTTTTTTATCTTTATTTCCCATACCATATCCAAGACTTCTGTCTGTTATATCTTTTTTGGTTGTCATACTAATTTCAAACTCCCTAACAGTTTATAAACCTTACTATATGTTACTACTTGAAGATTACTATATATAACTCAGGAAGTAGAGATTTACGGCCTAATCAAATAAAGATATATTTCCATGTCTAAAGGGTCAGTGTTTGTAGTGTTTATTTTCTCTTTTATCTTTAACCCAGACTCTTTGATAAGTTTCTCAAATTTTGAATTGCAAATAAAATACTCTCCTCCAAAATCTTTTCCAAATACTAATGACTTCATTTTCTTAGCCATTTTCAATTCTTCAGTGTCTTTTTCTACAATCGCGTCTCTTATCCATTTATTCATTGATTTCTTAAGAACATCATTTCTTTCTTTCATAGATTTATATTCAGCAATAAAATTATCTGCTAAAACAAAAATTCCTTTTTTATTAAGAATGCTTTTAACTATTCTAATGAATTTTAACTTTTTATCGAAACTAATATGATGAAAAGCAGTAGTCATTGCAACAATATCGAATTTTTTATTTTTAGGAAAGTTCTCGGCAGTTAATTGCACAACTTTCATATTTTTATATTTGTCAGCAAGTTTTTGTAGTTTTAAGCAACAATTCTTATCAGGTTCAACAACAGTTATTCTAAAATTAGGAAATCTCTTAATAAGGAGTTTAGTAAATCTTCCCGTTCCAGCGCCAAATTCTACCAATCTAACATTATTTTGATTCTTAAAACTTTCATAGAGCATCTTCAGAATCATTAACTGTTCTAATGGCTTCTTCTTCATATAACTATCATATTCTTTTAAAGAAAAATTCTTTGACATTCTATATTCTTCTTTAAAATTCATATCATCCAAAAAACACTTCAATCTTCGAAGGATCTTTTTTTATTTCCTTAACAACAGAAGCCGGACCTATAACTGTAAGAGAATTACTCTCACCAGTAAGCCCTTGAGCAATACCTCTGCGCATCTTCAAAAAGAAACCTGCATCCCCTCTATGCGCATCAACCACGGCGAGCTCAATTCCTTTAAACGTCTTTATATGGTCCACCATTGCCATCGTATCTTCAATAAGCCTTATCTCTTCCTCAGGACGCAATTTGCCTTGAAGAATAACAACTCTATTTCCAAGAACTAATTGCAATATTTTCTTAACTCTTTCTGTTATAGTTAACTCGCGTATCTCAGAATAAGGCATTATGTGAATGCTAAATCCTCTAAGTTTCGAATTCTTTTTCATTGTCATTTTAACATCATCTTTTATTTAAATCTATTTCAAACTCTCTTTGTAAGCTTGAAGATTTCATCATAAAAGTTATCCATATTAGTAGCTTTCTTAGCAGATATTCCGACAACAGAATACTCTGGAAAAGCCGCCTCTATTTTTTTAACATTAGCTTTACGCAAGTCCATTTTATTTGCAACAATTAACACAGGAATCTTGCGAGCAAGTAAATTTCCAATTATGGTCAAATTTACCTGAGAATAAGGATTTTCAGTAGCATCAAGTACAATAATAACTGCATCCATGTCATCTAACCACTTTATTGCTTCAATAATACCCTGAGTGGCTTCTTTTGCCCTTTTCTTGGCTTCCTGTTTAGCTATACCATATTCAATAAAATCTTCATAATCTATTTTAGTCGCAATTCCAGGAGTATCTACTATTTTAAGAAGCATTTTTTTTCCATTATGTTCTATTTCGACCTTTTCTTTAAACTGAACCTCACGTGTTTCATGAGGAACTTCACTAACAGTGCCTAGCTCTTCACCAGTCCAATCTTTACATAATAAATTAGCAAGCGAAGTCTTCCCAGCATTAGGAGGCCCATAAAACCCTATCTTAAGATTATTCTTTCTTTTAAACAATCCTCCAAAAAATCGAGATAATATTTTAATCATGTTCATTAGTAAGATTGTCTTTTAATAAATCTTGCGTCTATCTGAGAACTCTGTCTGTTGGATATTTGAGTGATCGTATTTTTATGTTCTTTTCTAGTAAATAGAGGTATTTCAAGCATTGCAATGCGTTTGCCTTCAATCTTTCTGAATACAAATCTTATCTTCTCTCCAGACCATCCCTGTTGGCGTAATTTAAACCGTATATCATTATCGGAAAGTCCACTCTTTCGAGCATTATAAATAAAATTAACTAAATTATACAAGTCATTGCTTTCAGGAAATAGACTCTTTTGATAGTTCTTTTTATACCATTCCTGCAAAATTATATAAAAAACAATAGCTACGATAAAAAGTATAATCCATCCAAAAATTGTAAACTTAAACCATCTGGTAGAACAATCTTCAGGACAGCTATCAACAGACTCATCATCTTCGCAAATATTATTAATATTACATTTTCCACTAGGACTAACAACAGTTAGTTCACTAAGAGAAGGCGCTATAAATGCGCCAAGAGTTTCTGCATCAATATCTCCATAAACAACGAATTCAAAAATCTGACTGCTAGAAGTATCAAGAACAACATAATCCACACCAGCCCCACTTATGGATTTAACACTATAATTAGATTTATACATACCAGATTTCTCAATGTCTTGCCCAAAAATAAGATATGTTTTGACGTTTACAGAACTAATAGGATTTGTCTTTATAGTAAATACTGTTCCAATCGCATCCGAATCAAATTCACTAATTTTAGCAATTCTTTTATATGAAATTTTAGGATTAAATTTTTCATTCATCCATCCAACAACCTGCTCAGCTAATACAGAATTATCCAAAACATCTTTATTTTCAATTTGTTCCAAATAATCTACATTAATACTTTCGTAACCTGCACCCAAAGGAACATCTTCTCCAGAACTGGTTGTAGCAACGGCAACAGGAACATTAAGATTTATCAAATCTATCATAATATCTTGAAAATCAGATTCATCCAAGGCAGAATTATAGGCTGATTCAATAGAACTTATTCTAAGACTCATATTTCCTAAATCAATATTCTTTTGTATATCTTGTATAATCCAAGTAGGATAAGAATTAATCACCGAAGTAATATTGGTAATGCGCCTTTTATATTCAATAATTGTCTGATTTGCAATAATTCTAGGGTCCCCTACAACTATTTTAAATTGTTTTGTAGCTTGCAGACTTTGATTATTTCTTGCAGTAACAGTTATATCAAATGAAGAACTATTTCGTGAAGTGTATGAATGAGATATCTCACTCCCATTAACTGTCTGCTGAGCGGTTCCATCTCCAAAGTTCCAAGTTGTACTTTCTATTCTAGTTCTATTTGATGAAGCTCTAAATTTAACATTTTGGCCAAATGCAACAACCTTCGGAGTAATATCAAATGCAAAACCTCTTCTTATAGAAATACTTTTTTCAAATAATTTATTCTCATCTAAATAAAGTTTAAACTTGTTTTCAGTGCTTTCAATAGGGATTATAAAATCTGCTTTAGAGATATCAAGACTCAGATTAGTAGCAGTTATTTTTGAAGCGTTATATGTCAACCCATACATAACAGAAGACTCAGCATCAACTCCAACACTCTTATAATTTATTCTGGCATTGCTCAAACTTACTGCTTGATTCTCTCCAGAAATCTTAATTGGAATAAAGCAACCACTCTGACAATTTCGGTCATAGCGGTCTTCTATATAATTGTCAATAATATCAGGTAATATCAAATCAAACATTTGATGGTAAGAAGCATTGTTAACTGCAAAATTAGGTGATGCAGAATACATCATCGTCTCAGCAAACAAATCAAAGTCACTGCTCAACGAATTAAATCCCTCAGCAGTTCCACAATTAGGTGAATTAGTTTCCCATCCAATTTTATAACCGGGTCCTTGTGAAGAAACACAAACATAATAATCTCTAGTTGATGAAGAAGAGCGATTAACAATACAACTTAATTCTTCAGTTTGAATATTAGAGGAATGTCTTGGAAGAGTGCAACTTCCAATTAACATCTCGCTGACAAAATCATAAATTTTCATAGTCAAGTTCGAATAACCAGACACATTTATTATTCTGCCCCCGATAATAAAAGAAGGAGTTGCTGGAATACTCATTTTTTCACAATATTCATTGCCTGGAGTGATGGCCGCTTCAAGACTGTTTGAAGAATCATAACATCCTGAATTATGGCGTACTCCGCATCTCTGTCCGCTATTTTGATTGCTCGTTAATATGTCTTCATCATCTGCAAGAACATCTACATAAAGATTTGGAGAACAACTCGAAGGAGCATTGCTTCCAACACTAAATTGAGCATTAGTTATTGTTATTCCAGGACCATTCACTCTAAAACCTACAAGTTTCCCCTGCCCCGAAGTCAAAGAAACACTGTTTACAGAACCAGACGAATAATAATCGTTCGAACATCCAATAGCACTACAATTATAATTTATACCCTCATAAAGTCCTGAATTGTTTTTTATCCAATTCAACAAAGTTATACTTCCAGGAAAGTTGCTTGTAACTATTGAATCAGAAGGATGATTTGAAATAGTTAGATAAACATTTCCTCTCATAGTTTCACCACCAGAATAATTAGCAGAAACACTGTTTGTAATATAATTAATCGTAGCAAAAGCATTAAAACTCATAATAATAACTAAAATCAAAAAAATAAATTTATAATTCTTCTTTAAAATATTAGTTTCTTTTTTCATTTTCTTTTCTCCTATGTATGTTAAATGCAAAATAAAATACTGCTATAGAAATAATTGTGATAATAAATTGAATTCTTCCAAAGAAACTCAATTCAAAGCTTAATGACCCGCAAGGTATTCTAACTTGATCACGTTGTTCGCATCCCTGTGAAAAACTACAGCCACTCACAGGAGCAGACTCAGAAGTATAATTTACTGTCTTCATTCCATTAATGCATTCAGTTTGCGTTGTAGTCCAAACACAATCATTTAAAGAACACCCATTAGAACTATGAGTACAGCCAGTCTGATTATTATAAGTATATTGTCTGGACCTAACTCCACAAGTGCTAGTAGAACTAATCCAATAACATTCTAAGAATTCACAAGCTGCAGGATTTCGGTTATAAGAAGCAAGAGGTATAGAGGGATTACTGTTTGAATTGCAGTCAGATAAATTTCTAAAATCTTCACATTTAACAACTGAGTTAAGAGGCATTTGGCAAGAATACATTTGTGAATTAATCCCTGGCATACATCTAAGTCCTCCTGCACAACAATCATCTCCGGTTCCAGCTCTACCATCTACACCCTTACAGGCATCGTTTTCAACATTTGTAGGGCGTACATCTGAATTAGGCCCATAATAGCTATTCCCATTATTCAAACATCTTCCCAATGTAAAATCTCTTTGGAAGCTCGCACTTGCACTTACGCCCGAACCAGTATAATTAACAAAAACACTCATATGCTTATCATTCACAGAATTTGAAACACTGTCGTAACTTATAATTCCACTCTTAACACCAAGGCCCTCATATGAACTCCATTGTTCACTCCAACTATTGCTCCAAAATGTCCAATTAAAGAATAAATTTGTATAATCAATATTTCCAAGAGTAGGAACATTACTGAGGCTAATATTTGCAGATGTACATCCGATAGGAGAATTCTGTGTTTGTAAAGGGCAGTCTCCTCCAAGACATTCAACAGTAGGACAAGGATTATTTGGATTAATATCTACAACAAAACTCTCTGAAGCACTAAAATCAACATTCTTAGGAAAATAAAGTGTATTAGGAGTTGTAGGAGGACTATTATACACAAAAGACTCAAAAGCAGGCCGATTTATATATGCAAGAGTCTTCCGAGCATTTTCAACAATTAACATTTGTGATTCAGTTATAGCAAATCTTCCTTCTAAATCAGTGCATTTCAACTTAACATTTGTTTGTCCTGCGTCAGTAAAAGTATAATTAAACCTAGGTTCTGTTCTTGTAATAATATTCCCATTTTGGGGAGTTATTGTCCACTCATATCGTAAAAGTCCAGCTTGGCTAGTGCATCCCTGTACAAAGTCTACTGTTTTGCCTGTAAAATATATTCCTTTATGCACAGGAGCTTGAATAGAAGAAGTAGGCCTTGAATATGAACACCTATTGGTATCTCCATCATATCTCACAATAACGGAATTTGGAGAATTAATTTGTCCTTGATTTGCAACAAAAAATAGTTCCGCTTCATTTGGACTTCCATCCCTAGCAAGATTTAATTTATCTATCACATCTTGATTACTTAAATTAAGAGTAACATTTACCTGCCCATTACTAACAATTCCACTAAATTGTAAGTCTATTAAATCATTAGAGCTCAAAGAATCATATTCGTATAATTTAAAATCTACATTCCCACTAATTCCAGTTCCAACTCCAACATTCATAGTAACATAACTATTAGGACAAATAGGAGTATTTTCAAGTATTGGAGTTCCATCATAATATCTCCATACAGGATTAGAAAGTCCTTGTATGCCGCCACCACCACTATTAGCCGAAGAACAACATATTTTTGTAGTATAAGTAGTAGCACTAGCAGGAGTTCCGAGATGAGCATTAGTACCCGTAGTTCCAGAAAGGCGAACAACTTCTCTTTCACCTCCAGCAGTATTACAATTCCCGGCAGTTATACTTCTGCATCGCAAATCTCCATAACAAACCACATTATTAACATAACTTGCTGTAGGACTATTACTGTTATAATCGGGAGTTTCAGCGTGAGCATTTGTAGGATTGCTTAAATGAACAACATCATTAGTTGCTCCAATAGTCTGAGGACTGCAACCATGAGGATTATTTCCAGAATAAGTTCGTGAAAAAATCGTGCTGTAACAAATATCAGTCCCATAACTTCCTGCTCCATTCCAAACTTCTCCCATAGCATTAGTGGGAGCAGAAATTCTCATTATTCTATCATCAGCAGTAGCACAAGATTGTGCGCTAACAAAAAAAGACAAAAAAGTGACAAAAATCAATGAAAATAATAATAACTTTATCAATCGCCTCATACATTTGTGATATCGTCGTAGCTTTATAAATATTATTAACTTAGTTCTATCCCTTCACAACACCCAACGGCTTAAGTCGAGCAACCATTTTTCCAATTCCTAATTCATGACTAACACGAACAACTTCATTCACATCTTTATATGCAGAAGGCGCTTCATCAACCGCACCCTTTAAACCACCAGACTCAAGAATAATATCTTTGTCATGAAGCTCTTTTCCCAGCTGGGCAGGAGTAATAGTCCGAGCCGCCTCACTCCTAGAAATTAAACGTCCAGCACCATGTGCTGTAGAACCAAAAGTAAGCTCTTCAGCTTTTTTAGTCCCAACAAGTACATAAGAATAAGTCCCCATGCTCCCAGGAATAAATATTGGGCTTCCAGTTTTACGATATTTCAATGGAATTTCTAATCGTCCAGGTCCAAATGAACGAGTAGCTCCTTTTCTATGAACGCAAACATCTTGCATCTTACCATTAATATTATGCTTCTCAATTTTAATTATATTATGAGCAATATCATATACTAAATCTAAACTGTTTTTAGGAAAATATTTTTTAATAATTTCGCGTAAGCTAAAAGTAAGTAATTGCCTATTTACAAAACCAAAATTAGCGGCTCCTCGCATAGCAGACAAATAATCTCTTCCAAGTTCAGAATTAATTGGAGCACAAGCAAGTTCTCTATCAGGCAATTTATCAAACCCATATTCTTCTTCCATTTTCTTAATATGATCAGAAGCAACCTGGTGCCCTAAACCGCGACTTCCAGAATGGATTAAAAAAGTTACTTTTCCAACACAGTCAATTCCAAAAACTTTAGCAGTCTTTTTATCATAAATTTCTTCAACTACTCCAATTTCCATAAAATGATTTCCTGCGCCTAAACTACCAAGTTGATGCATTCCCCTCCCTTTGGCTCGAGCAGACACTTTAGAATAATCCGCATCAGCTATACAACCTTCATCTTCAATATTAGATACATCTTCTTTAGTAGCAAATCCTTTTTCAAAAGCCCACTTAACTCCATTTTTTAAAACTAAATCTATTTCTTTAGGTGAAAAAGAGAAACCACTCTTAACTCCAACTCCAGAAGGTATATCTTTTCCAAGAGACTTCATAATATCTTTTCTTTTTTTCATAAAATCAACAAGCTTTATGTCCGAAACAAGAAGTCGAACGCCACAATTAATATCATATCCTGTTTGTCCGGGAGACACGACGCCTTTCTTCAAATCATAAGCAGATACTCCTCCAATACACGCACCATATCCCTGGTGAGCATCTGGAAGAACAACAACCCATTTAACGACTCCAGGCATTTCAGCCATATTCTTAGCCTGCAAAAGAGTCTTATCTTTTTCAATACTTTTAAGTATTTTTTCAGAAGCAAAAATGCGAACAGGAACATTCATTTTCCCTTCTTTAGGAATTTCATACACATTTTCAGATATTTTTTGAATTTTCATCTATTTAGTTATAGAATTCATTATTTTTAAACATCCACTACAACCTGAGCTTCCCATTTTTTATTATTTAGCCGTTTAATATACATCTCAGCATATGTAGGTGCCTTAATGGCATCTAAATCTGAGTAATTAGAAGCATCATCTCCATAAACGAGAACATAGGCTGTAATCTTGCCATTTTCTTCAGTTAATTTAACTTCAGCTCTTGAAACTACGAAAGCATCAACATCAAATAAATAAATCAACTCCTCAATAAACTGATATAACAAAGATTCATAGTTATTCTCAGACAAAACAAACTCTTTCTTTCCAGTTTCATTGATTTCCCCATTTCGAGAAAAAACAGAAGACACAGCTAAAGCACAATTCTGGAAAACTTCACCCACATTTTTACCATAAGCTCTAAACTTAACATCTCCAGTATGCTCAAGAAACTCGAATTTTTTAGCCATATTAATATTAGTAAAATACTCTATAAATAACTTCACTTCAACCTCGTTTGAAGTCTTAAAAGCATTTATAACTCTCAGCATCCAACAAACAAGATGAATAAATTAGTTATTGCAACAATATTATCATTAATACTCATTTTATCAACATATGGAATATTAGCAGAAGCTTCAGATGACTCAAATTCAGACATTCCTAAATCATGCATCAAATGGTACGACGGCTGTAATGACTGTAGTGTTGTTAATGGAAAATTGGGCGCTTGCACAGAAAAAGCATGTTTAGTTCAAAATCCAACTAAATGTCTAGAGTACTCAAAATCTCCACAAGTTTCAATTAAAAAAGGATGTAATCAATGGTTCGACGGTTGTAATTCATGTAGCCTAATGCAAGACGGTTCATACGCCTGTACAGATATGGCTTGCACAACTTACAAAGAACCAAAATGTCTTGACAAGACAT
>Ga0209542_10001573_pt1 | contig 53263 bp, 54 predicted proteins | sample RifCSPhighO2_01_FD_184028 | JGI IMG/M metagenome (GOLD analysis project Ga0209542, IMG submission 184028) | Soil microbial communities from Rifle, Colorado - Rifle CSP2_plank highO2_0.1 (SPAdes) (version 2) | ecosystem: Environmental > Terrestrial > Deep subsurface > Rock core/Sediment ... | reverse complement strand
GTGACGGAATTCGTATCGAGGCGTACGATTAACTTTACATAACCACAGACTCCGAGCGTGCGATTAGGAACACTCCTTAATTCTTGCTAAAATAGGTTCGAGCAAAGTTAATTAAAGAGCACAAAATTAATTGACTTAAAGGAAAAAAAATCTAGAATGAACGACGGAGGTGTCAGTGGGCACTCGTCTCCTTGAAAAAGTGGGGCGGGAAGTCGTCGCAGACACCCTTGCCCTTTTTCTCTTCTCCCTGGCCGGATTCCTCTTCACCATCTTTTACGAGATGTTGATTATCGGAATCTCCGTCCAGCAGTGGCTGGGGATAAGGATCGTGTACAACACCATTAGAGCCCTGACGGCCGTACCCCTCGCTCGATTCAACCGCTTTCTTCGCAGACGCTTTGTGAAGGAGTCGAGCAATTGGTGGGTTAAGCCAGCGGTAGACACTCTGTCTGTCTGGCTTTACCAACTGCCGATCTACATAGTGAGCGCGGCGGTAGTGGGCATGAGCTCTGGCCAAGTGCTGGCCGGCTGTGCGTTTGACCTGATCGAGTACGTAGCGGTCGGGTGGACATACGGGCCACTACTTACTTGGTCTCGGGCACGGCTACGTGTAGGGAAGGAGTAATCTTACCTAGGCCGCCTGCGACTAACCTCGCAGGCGGCCATCGTCTTTTAAGGGTGTACTTGAATTAATAATATATAAAATTGTATAATATCACTTATGTCAGCCGAATTTCTTACGCATATTGAGAGTAAAAAATATAAAACCCGTTATCGTACGGAGTTCATTACCATTACCGGTGATGTGCAGTTGATTATAAAAAATTCTGGTATCAAAAAGGGAATTATCGTAATCCAGACGCATCATACTACTTGTGGCGTGTGGGTAAATGAAGATGAAAAAAATTTAATTGGTCCCACAGAAGAGCTGGGCTATACGGCGGACTTGCGTAAAGTGCTGGACGACTTTGCCAACCCGACTCTGGAATACGGGCACAATGATATTTGCCATAGGGATAACAAGGATGGCAAGAGAAATACGCATCTATGCGAACCGGATGAAAACGGAGTGATTAATGAATGTATCAACGGACACTCGCACGCACAGGCGCTCTTGATTCAGCCATCGCTCTCCCTTATCGTGGAAGACGGCAAGCTCCTACTCGGTAGATGGCAGGAAATTATGCTGGTTGAGCTCGACCACGACCGAGAACGAACGGTCTCTTTCTTGATTCAAGGCGAGAAATAATCAATTTCTAATTCGCTTAATTATAAAATTCTGTTATCATTTTAGCCATGTGCGGAATTGTCGGATACATTGGAAAAAGGGAGGCCTTGCCTATTTTAATTAAGGGATTAGAGCGGTTGGAATACCGTGGCTACGATTCTGCCGGGGTGGCTTTGATGGGGAGGGGCAAGATTTTTGTCTATAAGAAGAAAGGAAAAGTTGCTGCATTGAAGAAATTTATAAAAAGCAAAGATAAAAAAAGTTTAGCCGGCGGAATCGGCATTGCGCATACTCGCTGGGCAACGCACGGCGAGCCGTCCGATAGAAATGCCCATCCTCTACTGTCAAATTCTGAAAACATTGCAGTCATTCACAATGGTATAATTGAAAATTATTTACCGCTTAAAAAAATATTAATAGAAAAGGGCTATAAGTTTAAAAGTGATACGGATACCGAAGTTTTGGCGAATTTAATTGAAGACGTCAAAAAAAATACAAAGGTAAGTATCGATGAAGCAGTACGCTTAGCATTACAACAGGTGGTAGGCGCGTACGCCATCGCGGTGCTATCCAAGGATGATAAAGAGACAATCATCATCGCTAAAGCAGGCAGTCCGGTGGTTATCGGTGTCGGCAAAGGGGAACATTTTATTGCCTCTGACGCGACGCCATTGGTTGAATATACCGACAAGGTCATTTATCTGGACGATTACGAAATGGCCATAATAAAAAGAGGAAAGCTTACGGTAAAGACAATACAAAATGAAATAAAAAACCCTTACGTCCAAAAGTTAGAAATTAAAATTGACGAACTGGAGAAAGGTGGCTTTGCACACTTTATGCTCAAAGAAATTTACGAACAGCCCAAGTCAATAAGGGACAGCATGCGGGGGAGAATAAATGTGGAAGGGGGCTCGGTAAAATTGGGAGGCATAGAAAAGTATCAAAATAAACTAGTAAATGCAAAGCGGATACTTATTCTTGCTTGTGGTACATCCCTTCACGCTGGAATGGAAGCCAAGTATTTTTTTGAAGAGTTAGCCAAAGTGCCTGTTTTAGTAGAATACGCTTCGGAATTTAGGTATAGAAGTCCGGTAGTTTTTGAAAATGATCTGGTCTTGGTGATTTCCCAGTCGGGCGAAACGGCAGATACCTTGGCCGCCTTGAAACTGGCTAAAGAAAAAGGAACGACAATTTTTGGTATTTGCAATGTCATCGGTGCCTCAATTCCGCGTGCCACTGATGCTGGTATATACACTCACGCGGGGCCGGAGATAGGCGTAGCATCTAGCAAGGCCTTTACTGCGCAGATAACCGTGCTTTTACTCATTGCTCTATATTTGGCATCTTCTCAAGGAACTTTAAATAAAAAAGAAATGGTAAAAATTTTATCCGAACTTGAAAATATTCCCAAAAAAGTTGAAAAAGCACTTTTAACCAATGCAACTGTTATTAAAATAGCTAAAAAATTCAAGAATGCTAAAGATTTTATTTATCTGGGGCGAGGATATGGATACCCCTTGGCGCTCGAGGGGGCTCTAAAGTTAAAAGAAATTTCTTACATTCACGCGGAAGGTTATCCGGCGGGGGAAATGAAGCACGGGCCGATTGCCCTAGTGGACAGCAATATGCCGGTTGTTTTTGTTGCTGACAAGGGGGGATCGTACGAAAAAGTTATAAGTAATATGATGGAGGTTAAGGCGCGCAAGGGAGTCATCATCGCTATTATTAATGAAGGAGATGAAAGTGCAAAAAAGATTGCGGATTATGTAATAGAAATTCCAAAGACCCTGGAATTTATGATGCCCTTAGTAGCTTCAGTACCGCTCCAGCTTCTGGCTTATCACATTGCGCTTCTTCGTGGGTGTAATATAGACAAGCCGCGCAACCTGGCAAAAAGCGTAACGGTGGAGTAAAATGGAAATTATAGAAAAAAAATATATAGAGAAATTTTCTTTGCCATTACGGATTTATAAAATGGCGTATGTTGCAGATGCTATAGGTAAAAGCGGAGAAGAATTTTCCATATTTGTGGGTTTGGATGAAAAATTAGTCGCGGAACTTACCAGATATTCAGAGGACTTAAGCGATACTGAGCTTCAGAAGAATACTCCTGATAAAGAACGTTTCGCCAAGGGCGCCTATGAGGATTGGTATAAAAAAATCCGTACACCGTTTGCGTTTGTGCACAAGAAAACTGATGTTTTGGCGGCACTAGTTTGGTTGGGCCCAAGGCCACTTGATGATAAAGAAGGTAATTGGCACACAGTTGGTTGGAGATCTTACAATCCTTGGAGAGGTAAAGGAGTTATGAAGGACTTTGCCAACTTCGCTATTAATTTTTATTTGAAACATTTTCCTGATGTGAAACTCTGGATCACAGCCAAAGAAGAAAATACTGCGAGCCTGCACTTAGCAGAAAATCTGGGTTTCAAAAGAATAAAATATGTTCGAGAAAAAGGTTTTTTTGAAATGATTAAAGATGCTACAATATAAAATATGGACAAAAAGCAATCACAATTAATCAAAGCCCTTACAATAGATCTAAAGGAAGATGGCTGGGAAAAAAGCCGCGGTTTTGTAATGCGGGATGTGCCGATGCCGGTACTTGATGAGAAGAGGAACAAAGAAGATGCAATCTCAGTAATTTTAAAAATTCGCTACGCAGGAGTATGCGGATCCGATCGGGGGCTTTGGTATAGAACTGCTTTTAAAGATTTAGTTCGGGACTCTCTAGAAAAAGAAGGCAAGAGTATGCGGATCAACGGGCATGAATTCGTGGGAGAGATTGTGGAAATGGGCTCGATGGTGCATCGTCTTTATTATGATCCAGATCCGAAAAATAAAGCGAAAATCGAAGTAGGAAGTCTGGTATCTGGGGATTCTCACGTAACCTGCGGCCGTTGCTATCAGTGTCGCATCGGGGAAGAGCACGTGTGTATGAATGAATCCATTTTAGGAATTTCAATCGACGGAATTTTTGCTGAATATGTAAAAATTCCTGCCAAAAATCTTTGGCCAGTGGATGAGTCTAGACTCCGCCCCGAGATTGCAGCAATATATGATCCGTTTGGCAATGCGGTGCATGCAACTTCCGTGGTAGACATGCGCGGGCAGAGAATAGCAATTTTCGGATGCGGTCCCATCGGACTTTTTTCCGTGCTTCTGGCACGCAATTCTGGCGCGGCAAAAATTATTGCAGTAGATGTGAGTAAAGAGAATTTGAAAATGGCGAAGGAATTAGGCGCGCACGAAACTATTTTAGTGGAAAAAACAAAAAAGAAAGATGAATGGGAATCAGATAGAAATGTCGTAGATAAAATCATGAAAATAACGTATGGAAAAGGCGTGGATATTTCGATGGAGATGGCTGGGCCTTTTTCCTCGGTCAATAATTCAATTGATAGCACTCGTCGTGGCGGGCATGTGATACTTTTTGGCATTAAAGACGGCAACCTTGTGATTCCGAAGTTTTCTCGGGTGATTGTCCGAGGGCTTACTATTCACAACATTATCGGTCGCGAAATTTTTAAAACTTGGCAAACGGCGCAGAGAATCTTAAACGACAAACAAAACGATATTACGGAAGCTATCTGGAAAGTTATCTTGAAAAGTGGCAAGGGCACGATCTTAAATTTTAAAGATTTCACACCGGAAAATTTCGAAAAAGCGATGAATGAAAATCCTAAAATTATTTTTAAAATGTAGGAATATATGTATTCCAAAAAACTTACAGAATCTATAGAAAAAGAATTGGAAGCGCTTAAGACGGCCGGGAAATTTAAGGTGGAGAGGGAACTCGAAGGAGCTCAGGGGCCAGAGGTAGAAATTGCTGGCAGGAAGGTCTTGATGTTTGCCTCGAACAATTATTTGGGTTTAGCGAACCATCCGGGAATAGTGAAGGCCGCTAAGGATTCACTGGGAGAATATGGCTTCGGTCTTTCATCGGTTAGATTTATTTCTGGAACTGAAACGATACATAAAACTTTAGAAAAAAAACTCTCTGAATTTCTTGGTACTGAAGATGCTATTTTATATTCTACGAATTTCATGTCAAACCTTGGATTTTTCGCCAGCATTACCAATGAAGCGTTTGGCGCAGAAAAACACGTGGATGTAATTTACAGTGATGAATTAAACCACGCCAGTATTATCGATAGCTTCAAGCTTTGTAAAAAAGAAAATTTAGAAAAAAGAATTTATCCGCACGGAGATCTGGCTGCTCTAGAGCAAGCTCTAGAGCAAGACAAAGATAAAAATTATCGTTTCAAAATAATTGTTACCGACGGTGTTTTTTCTATGGAAGGATACTTGGCGGACTTGCCGAAAATAAAAGAACTAGCTGAAAAATACGAAGCACTGCTATTTGTGGATGATGCTCATGCAGTCGGAGTTCTAGGCAAGACCGGTGCCGGAACCCCGGAACATTTTGGCCTGCAGGGGAAAATCGATGTTCTTTCTGGAACTTTCGGTAAGGCCCTAGGCGGGGCGGTGGGAGGATACATAGCAGGGAAGAAACAGATAACGGAGTTACTTCGCCAAAAGTCCCGCACTTATATGTTTTCAAACTCTTTACCTCCATCTGTGGTGATGGCGTCAATTAAGGCGCTGGACCTACTCAAGGAGCAACCAAAACTTTTAAGCAAAGTAAAAGAAAATTCAGATTATTTTAGAAATGGAGCAAGAAAATTAGGATTCAATGTTCTAGACGGTGAGCATCCTATTGTGCCGGTGATGTTAGGAGATGCGGCGCTTACTCAAACTATGAGCAAAAAGCTTTTAGAAAAGGGCTTATACGTAGTCGGGCTTTGGTTCCCAGTGGTCCCCGAAGGTACTGCGCGCTTGCGTTTCCAGATTTCTGCAGCCCATACCACCGAACAAATTGATCGAGCACTAAAAATTTTAGCAGAAGTCGGGAAAGAAATGGGCATTTTGAAGTAAGATTAAATTTTAATGTTAAACTATTACCTTTGTCTACTAAACCAGTATATGCAGATTCAGTAGACAAGTAAATTGAAAGTTATATAACATACCTAATAAAACAATGCGAGGAGAAACCCTGTATAAAATTTTGGATTTTCTTGAAGATCAGAGCTTAAGCACGCTTGATTTCTTTCAATCCTTTCTTTCGGCAGGATATGGGGCAAGTATGAATAAAATTGATTATGAATATAAAAAACTTAACCGCCAAAGAGCAAACTATAAAATAGAAAGGGATAAAAGACGACACTTGCAAAAGTATATTTCTAAATTAAAAAAGGACGGGCTAATTATAGAAAATCCTGGAAAAGAAATTTCGATTTCATCTTTTGGAAAAGAAAGACTGGAACTGTTTAAAAAGAATAAAATGCTGGATAAAAAAATCTATAAAAAAGAAAAAGGGAATCATGTGATTATCGTAAGTTATGATATTCCCGTTTTATTCAACAGAGAAAGAGATAAAATACGAGAGATATTGAAAATACTTGGTTTTAGTATGGTGCATAAGAGTGTATGGGTAGGGAAGATGAAGCTACCGAAGAAATTTATTCTCGCTTTGGAAAAACTTGAAATTCTCCAATATTTTGAAATATTAGAAGTAACTAAAAGCGGAAGTTTAAGACAAATATAGAAAAATAAAAGAAGTATAAATCTGTCTACCAATCTAGCATATGCGGATTTGGTAGACAGATTTCTAGGGAATTAACCTATAAATTATAAAGCTCAGCCAGTTCAACTTGGTATTTTGGGAAAGTTATGTTATTATTTATTCAAAGCCGAAAGGCGTTTTTATTTTATGGAAATCCGTAATATCGCAATTATTGCCCACGTGGATCATGGCAAGACCACTCTTACCGATGCCCTAATGAAGCAAAATGGCGGACTCCAGGACGAAGGGATCTCCATGGACTCAAACGCTCTAGAAAAAGAGCGGGGTATTACTATTTACTCCAAAAATACTTCCATCTATTATCCTTCGCCGGACTCAGGACGTCCCGCAACAAAGATAAACATTGTGGATACCCCTGGCCACGCGGATTTCGGCGGGGAAGTGGAGCGGGTTTTACGCGCGATTGATTGCGTGCTTTTATTGGTGGATGCTGTTGAAGGGCCGATGCCGCAAACGAGGTTTGTGTTAAAAAAGTCGCTCGAGCTTGGGCTTAAACCCATCGTAGTAATAAACAAGATAGACAAACCGGCTTCCGATCCGCATCGAGTACACAATGAAATTTTAGAATTATTTTTTGAGTTGGGGGCGAATGAAGAACAGGCAAACTTTGAAACCATCTACGCTATCGGCCGTGAGGGGTTAGCATTTAAAGACCTACCGGGGCAGAAAAATTCGCCCGCTTTACCCGCAAGCGGGCTCCGACACGGATCAAATTTTTCTACCCCGTCCGGTCTCTCACCCTTGCTTGATTTAATCCTAGAGAAGGTTCCTCCCGCTTCTGGCGGATCCGCCGAAGGCAAACTGTCGGCGCAAGTTTTTAATTTGGGTTACGATAACTTTTTAGGTCGCCTGGCCGTGGCTCGAATTTATTCCGGGAAAATTTCTTCCCCGGGGGCTGTTTTTGTCAAAGGAGCAAACGGCACCAGAAAAGGTAAAATAACCAAACTTTTCACTTTTGAAGGAATCAATAGAAAAGAGGTCTCTTCCGCAGAGTCCGGCGACATTATCCTCCTCTCTGGTATTCCGGACATTTATATCGGGGAAACAATTTGTGAAGATGAGTCCGTGGAGCCAATGCCGGCCATCGCAATTGATGAACCAACTTTGTCACTAAATTTTTTAGTGAATAATTCTCCCTTCGCGGGCAAAGAAGGAAAATTTGTAACCTCCAGACAGTTAAAAGAGCGCCTAGAAAAAGAATTGGAGATAAATGTAGGTCTGCGAGTTGACTTTTCCCCGGAACAGGGAGAAAAAAAAGGAGGCCCGTCTTTCTTCAAGGTCTACGGAAGAGGGGAACTTCACATTGCTATCCTACTTGAGAACATGCGTCGTGAAGGATTTGAAATGCAGGTCTCTCAACCAGAAGTCATTTTGAAACAAAATGATGGTGAGCTTGTCGAACCATACGAGGAACTGGTGACTGATGTGCCAATGGAGTTCTCCGGCGGGGTAATTGAGAAAATAGGCAAGCGCAGGGGCATCATGAAAGACATGGCCGAGAAGCAAGGTGTTGCCAGAATAATTTTTGAGATTCCTACTCGCGGACTGCTGGGATATCGCGGAGAGTTTGTCATAGACACCAAGGGTAAGGGCATAATTAGTTCCAGGGTCACTGGATTTAGAGAATATGCAGGTCTTATCAAGAAAAGGGAATACGGCTCCATGGTTTCAATGGTCGCAGGCAAGGCCGTGGCCTTTGCCCTTGCAAATTTACAAGAACGTGGTATACTATACATAGAGCACGGAACGGAGCTTTATGAGGGCATGGTGGTGGGGAACGTCTTAAAGGGCGATGACCTCTCGGTCAACCCAACCAAAGGCAAACAGCTTACCAATATGCGGGCCTCCGGCACTGATGAAGCGATATATTTGAACCCCCCGTTTACTTTGAGTATTGAGCGAGGGTTGGAAGTCATGAATGCTGATGAGTACCTAGAAATTACACCAAAATCGGTTCGACTGCGTAAAAAATATTTAACCGAAATCGACCGAGCTCGGGCGAACAGGACAAAGTAGATTAATTCCTAACCATAGTTTGACATCAAGTCAACTTCATGTATAATTAGAATTAAGATTATAAATTTTTATGGCCACAATATCTTTCAAGCCAAAACAAGTTACCAAGAGAATCACTTCACATCTGCAAGAGCGGGCGAGTGATGTTGTTATGAATCGTTTCGGCTTAACTCCAGACGGAGAAAAGAAAACCCTTGAAGAAATTGGAAAAAAATATGGCATTACTCGCGAACGCGTTCGTCAGGTTGAGGAATCGACACTGAACTTAATCAAGAAGTCCTTGGCTTACAAGGCCGAACAGGCGGTTTTTGACGAGCTTCGACAGCTCATCCATTCTTTGGGCTCAATCGTGGCCGAACACGAATTATTGCCCCATATTTCAAAAGATAAAACAACTCAGAATCATATTCATTTTTATCTTACCTTAGGCGACCTTTTCAAAAAACATCGCGAAGATGAACATTTTCATGCTCGCTGGAGCGTGGATGATGTGCTGGCCGGGAAAGTCCATGATGCTCTCCGGAAACTTTACGTCACTCTCTCTGACGAGGACTTAGTACCGGAAACCGAAATGATTAAAAAGTTTTTTGACCAGATGAAAGATGTGGCTGATCAATACCAAAACGCCGAAATAGCCAAGCGCTGGCTTTCCATGTCCAAGACCATCAAGAAGAATCCTCTGGGCGAATGGGGTAAAGCAAGCTCGCCCAATATTCGTACTCGCGGAGTGAAGGACTATGCCTATCTAGTGATGAGGAAACACGGTTCGCCCATGCACTTCCGGGAGGTAGCGGATTCTATTTCTAAGACCTTTGGTAAAAAGACCCACTATGCCACTTGCCATAATGAGCTTATCAAGGATCCCCGATTTGTTTTGGTAGGCCGAGGCATGTATGCGCTCGCTGAATGGGGCTACACTAGAGGCACTGCCCGCGAAGTTATTCGTGATATTCTTAAAAAAGAAGGTCCTTTGTTGAAAGAGAATGTTATAGAAAAAGTGATGAAAGAAAGATATTTCAAGAAAAACACTATCTTGGTCAACCTGGTAAATCCAAAGTATTTCAAAAAGAACAAAAACGGGCTTTACTCTGTGGCCTAATTTGTATTAAAATATAGGCATGCATGATGAAGGCAAGGGTACAACTTTCGGCACATTTGAAATAATTATATTATTGCTTTTTGTTTTGGTATTACTTTTTTATTTTGCTCCGGGTTTTCTATCGGACTCCGGAAATGCGGCTATTCTCTCCCTCTATAAAATAATTCTGGGCATTTTACCGTTCGCGGGCACGGTGCTCTTGGGTTATATTGCTTTTAAGGTGTGGGTTCACTATGTTCAGCAGGATTTTATTTCCGGTATTGAATTTATACTGCTTGAAGTTATTCCTCCGCGAGACGTGGAAAGGTCACCCCTCGCTATGGAGCTTTTTATTACCAACGCCCTTTATCATTGGAGTATGAAAGGGGGCAAGGAGGAATACTGGCAGGGAGCAGTTTGGTTTTGGTTTTCGTTAGAGATTGTTTCTATCGAAGGTCAAGTACATTTCTATATTCGCGCACCTTCACGCATGCGAGGGCTTATTGAGACCCAAATGTATGCGCAGTATCCGCAATCCCAAGTAAAAGTAGTGGAGGACTATACCTTAGCCGTTCCTGAAATATCGGTCAAGAGCCCTTGGAATGGTTGGGGATGCGAATTTTGGCTACAAAAGCCCGAAGCATATCCAATTAGGACTTACGTGGACTATGGGCTAGATGAAGATCCAAAAGAAGAATATAAAGTGGACCCGATTTCACCGGTGATAGAATTTTTCGGATCGCTACAGAAGGGGGAGCAGGCCTGGATGCAGATTATTATTACACCTTCAAAGAAAATGTATCATACTAAGGGAACTTGGTTTGGAAAACATGACTGGGTAGCGGAGTCCAGAGCGCAATTGATGAAATTATTATTCCCTTATACTTCTCAAAGAGATGAGCCCGGTTCGGAACTTGTTAAATTGGCTAGAATAGAAGTTCGTGTTCCGAAATTTTTGGATAAAATGGTAGAGAGAGTCACTGGAAAAACAAACAAACTTGGTTTTGAAACCGGAATTAGATTAATGTATATCGCCAAAAAAGAGGTCTTTCCTGTCGGTCGTAGAACCAATAATTCCAGGAATGTCCGTTTAATTTTACGTCAATATGCGAATCCCGACACTAACCAGTTTGAACGTAAAAATTCGACCCAAGGCGATGCTTATAGCGGCATATTTCCTGCTTCTCCTAAAACAGTTATGTTGTTGGCCAACAGGATGCTTCATGAATATCGGGAACGTGCATTTTTCCACTTGCCCATGCGTCATCACATCTTTTCTAAGCGGTATTGGAGCTGGCCCTTCCCGGGAATTATTGAGGTTGGTGGTATAATTAAGTCATATTTCCACCATCACACTTATGTTCTAAACACGGAAGAGCTGGCAACCCTGTGGCACTTCCCAGGCCAGATTTTGAAAGTTCCGACGCTGGAACGTATAGAGTCCAAAGAGGCCTCTCCTCCTACGAATCTTCCTGTCTGATATGTACCCCGATCTATTTAAAAGTAAAGTTTTTTACTTGCCGGCAACTTTTTTATTTTTAGTAGCTGTTGTTTTCCTGACTTTCAATTCTAAAAATGAACCTCCTAAAGAAATTGTGATTCCAGTCACTATTCCCGAAGGATATGATACTTCTGAAGCAGCAGATGTTTTTGCTTCAAAATTAACTACCTTCGATAAAGATAGATTTCTTTTAATCGCGAAGGCAAAGGAAGGGTTTCTTTTTCCGGATACTTATTACTTCTTCAAATTGGACAATGAAGATGATGCGCTTCGCTTGATGAGCGCTAATTTTGAGAAAAAGGTTGCGCCTCTTCGTTCTCAAATTGTGCTCACCGGCAAAACGGAAAAGGAGATTATAACCATGGCGTCTATTATTGAGAGAGAAGCTAAGGGGGATGCCGACAGAAGTTTGATTTCTGGCATTTTATGGAAAAGGTTGTCTTTAGGAATGCCACTTCAGGTAGATGCTGAACTTGAAACATATAAAACAAAGGGCTTACCGAAGAGTCCTGTTTGTAACCCAGGGCTAGAGGCCATCAAAGCTGCCATTTACCCCGAGGCATCAAACTACCTTTACTATTTACATGACAAAGATGGTAATATTTACTATGCTCGAAACTTTGAAGAACATAAAGCAAATAAGTTAAAATATCTAACCCAGTAGGTGATTTTACTAAATCAAACAAAATGCGTAAACAAAACTTAGCTTTTATAGATATAGAAACAACCGGACTCAATGTGCTCAAGCACGAAATTATTGAAGTTGGCTGTGTTCTCGCGACACCAGACCTTGAAATCATCGAAGAATTTGAATTAAAAATAAAACCAGAGAGAATCGAAGATGCGGACCCTACGTCTTTGAAAATTAATCATTATGACCCCAGTGCTTGGGTGTTTGCTTATACCCTAACTCAAGCCATGAAAATACTTGCCAAAAAAGTAAAGGACCATGTCATGGTGGGGCAGAATGTGGCCTTTGATTCTGGATTTTTGGAGCATGCTTTTGCGAAGACGAATATTATCAACGGCATGCATTATCATAAACTTGATACTATCTCCATTGCCTGGGCCAAACTCCATCGGAGCCCTGACCTGGAGCATTTTTCCCTACGGGAAATGTGTGTGCGTTTTGGCATAAAGAATGAGCATGCGCATTCTGCGCTCTCTGATGCCCGTGCTACTTACCTCCTTTACAAAAAGCTGATGGAACTATAAACTCGTTGCAGGCGTACTTTTGAGAAAGCCTTGCGCAGCCGGGTAGGCGAGCAGAGCAAATTTTCAGTAGAAAATTATGTGTGCTTTATCAAAAGTATGCCAAAAAAGAGTTTGGATATGAAAAAACAAACAATATTCGTGGGACTTTCGGGCGGCGTGGATAGCGCTGTTTCGGTCGCGTTGCTTAAAAAGGAGGGGCATGAAGTCGTCGGGGTTTTTATTAAGACCTGGCACCCGGATTTTCTAAAGTGCAACGAGGAAGAGGAACGACGTGACGCTATGCGCGTGGCGGCGCATCTAGATATTCCATTTCTTACTTTTGATTTGGAAGATGTTTACAAAAAGGAAGTGGCGGATTACATGATTTCCGAGTATCGAGCAGGCCGAACACCGAACCCCGACGTAATGTGCAATAAAGAAGTGAAGTTCGGTGCCTTTCTTAAAAAGGCAATTTCAATGGGAGCGGACTACGTGGCGACGGGACACTATGCCAGAACTTCGGCGAAAAATACTTTTGCTCAGTCGCTCGGTCCCTCGCTTCGCTCAGCCACTCCTTCACAAAAGCATTTTTCGCCTTCGTTGTGGAGAGGCGTAGATCCTTCCAAAGACCAAAGTTATTTTCTTTGGACCCTTAGGCAAGAACAGCTGAAGAAAATTTTATTTCCTATTGGAAATTTGAAGAAGACAGAAGTACGCAAACTTGCTAAAAAATTTAAGTTGCCCGTGGCGAAGAAAAAGGACAGTCAAGGCATCTGTTTTCTGGGCGAAGTGGATCTAAAAGAATTTTTAAAGCACTACATCAAGCCGAAAGGGGGAAAAGTGGTGAACGAAAAGAGGGAAGTGATTGGACACCATAATGGCGTTGTTTTCCATACGCTCGGCGAAAGGCATGGCTTTGTCATTACGAAAAAAAGTCCGAACGACGGGCCGTATTATGTAATAGGCAAAGATATAAAGAAAAATATTTTAATAGTTTCTCAAAACAAAAATATCCCTAGGCAAGACCTAGGGGAGAGCGTTAGTATAAAGAACACAAATTGGATTGCCGAAATTCCAGAGCAAAATAAAAATTACATCGCCCAAATTCGTTATCATGGAGAATTTTTATCCTGCAAAGTAAAATGTTCAACACCGAGTGTTGCACAAAGTGTTGCACAAATAATTTTTACAAAACCCGTCCTCGTTGCTGCCGGCCAGTCATGTGTTCTGTACGATAAAGATGTTTGTTTGGGAGGGGGAGTGGTTGAGTAACAGGCAACAATGATTTTTTGTTTAATTTTGCTATAATGACACCGATGCAATCAAATGAAATTAGGGAGAGATTCTTAAAATTTTTCGAGCAAAGAGGACACAAAATAATGCCTTCCGCCTCGCTTCTTCCAGAGAATGATCCCTCGGTCCTTTTTACCACTGCCGGCATGCAGCAATTTAAGCAATATTACACCGCGCCAGAAAATGCCCTGCGTGATTTTGGCACCAAAAATGTGGCAACAGTGCAAAAATGCGTGAGGACCAGCGATATAGATGAGGTGGGGGACGATACCCACCACACATTTCTTGAAATGCTGGGAAATTTTAGTTTTGGAGGGTACGGAAAACAGGAGGCCATAGAATATGCGCACGAATTTATAACAAAAGAATTAGGGCTTCAGATTGACTATGTTTCCGTATTCGGGGGTGATAAAGATATTCCGGCGGACAACGAATCACAAATAATCTGGCAAAAAATCGATAAAAATTTAAAAATAAAAGGGCACGGCAAAGAAGATAATTTCTGGGGACCGACCGGAAAGGAGGGTCCATGTGGCTCAACGACCGAGATTTATATAAATGGGGTGGAAATTTGGAATATAGTTTTTAATGAGTTTTATAAAACTCGAGAGGGCGCATATAACAAACTGCCGGTTTTAGGCATTGATACGGGCATGGGGCTGGAACGATTGCTCACAATAGTGCAGAATAAAAAAAATAATTATGAAACCGATTTATTTAATAACGAAAAGACACGAGAAGAGAGAATAGTGGCGGATCACACCAAAGCCGCTTTGTTTTTGGCATCTGACGGTATTAAGCCGGGAAATACAGGTGCAGGGTACGTGTTAAGGAGATTAATTCGTCGCGCTGTTAGATTTTCGAAAGCTCCTCTTGGTAAAAAGATACAGAAAATTAAAAATACGTATTCGAATACGTATATGCTGGACGACAAAGGTGAGATAGAAAAGGAAGAAAAAAAGTTCCGCGAAACTTTAGAGAAGGGGATGAAGGAATTTGAAAAGAGAACAGACCCATTTATTCTGTTCACCACTTATGGTTTTCCCATAGAACTAACTACGGAGTTAGCTCATGAGCAAGGCAGAAAGGTGGATTTGGAAGATTTCAACAAAAAAATGACGGAGCATCAGAAACTTTCACAGACCTCTTCCGCTGGGATGTTTAAAGGCGGACTTCAAAGTCACGATCCAAAAACTATTAAACTCCATACTGCACACCACTTACTTCTTGCCGCACTTCAAAACGTCGTGGATAAAAATATCAAACAGCGGGGCAGTAACATAAACGAGGAGCGTCTGCGGATGGATTTTCTATGCAATCACAAGTTGTTGGATGAAGAAAAAAAGAAAGTGGAGGATTGGGTAAATGACAAAATTAAAGTGGGCCTGGAAGTCGTTCGTCGGGATCTGCCGTTTGAGAAGGCCCGCAAAATTGGCGCGGAAATGGAGTTCGGCGCAAAATATCCCGATGCCGTTTCCGTTTATTTTATTGAAGACAAAAATGGGGGGTCCGTGTCCAAGGAATTCTGCGCCGGTCCGCACGTGCTCAACACGAAAGAGCTTGGCCACTTTAAGATTCTGAAAGAAGAAGCAGTGTCCCAAGGTATCCGGCGCCTAAAAGCTGTACTTGAATAGTATTATTTATGATATAATTAGAGTATGGGAATTTTTTCTGGCTTGTTTTCACGAACCAAAAAAGATGAATTGGCCCTGGTTTTTGATGTCGGTTCTTCTTCTGTCGGGGGAGCTCTTTTTGAAATTACCGAATCCCGAATCCCTAGAATAATTTTTTCTATTCGCGAGCCCATCCTGCTTGAGAAGCAGATTGATTTTGATCGATTTCTGTTTCTGACTGTCAAGTCATTGGAAATCGTTGCCGAAAAAATAAGTAAATCAGGTCAGGGCGCGCCGAAAAAAATATTCGTAACCCTTTCGTCGCCTTGGTATGCTTCCCAGACCAGGATTATTGGTCTCCAAAAAGATATACCTTTTATATTCACCAAGAAATTCGCTGACGGACTCATTGATAAAGAAATAAATCTCTTTGAGGAGGAGTATTTGAAAAAATATGCTCACCCGAAGGATACAGTTCGTTCCGTTGAAATCAAGAATATCAAGACGACCTTAAACGGCTACGAGACAACCAAGCCCTTTAATCAAAAAGCGAAAGAATTTGAAATGACCATTTTTGTTTCCATAAGTCCGGAGCAGGTTCTGGGGAAAATAGAACAAGCGATTAATAAATACTTTCATTTGAAAGATATAAAGTTTTTCTCTTTTGTAATGTCTTCCTTCGTAGTGGCTCGCGATATCTTTACCCACCAAGAGAATTTTCTCTTAATTGACCTTGGGGGAGAAGTTACTGATATTGCCATGATAAAAAACAACGCCTTGCGCGAGTCAATTTCCTATCCTTCCGGTTCTAATTTTTTGATCCGCGGAGTAGCTTCTTCCCTAAAATGCACTCTGGAAGAAGCGAAGTCCTTTATTTCGCTATACAAAGACGGACACGCAGTTGGGTCCGTCGCAAAAAAACTTGAACCAATTTTATCAGAGCTTAAAAAATCCTGGCTACAGAAGTTTCAGGAGTCCTTGGCCAATCTTTCCAATGATATTTCTATTCCCGCGAACATTTTTTTAGCCGTCGATAAAGAATTTTATGATTTTTTCTCGGAGATTATTAAAACCGAACAATTTAATCAATACACTCTAACCGAGTCAAAATTTGAAGTTACTTTTCTCGGTACGGAAACCCTAAGCGGTATTGCAACCTTTAAGGGCAGTGTCACTCGGGATCCGTTTCTGGCCCTGGAGGCCATTTACATTAATCGTTTTTTTAATTAGAATATATAATATGGCTAAAAATTTCTTTCAGGATATGATAAAAATGAAGTCCGATCTCAGAAAAGAGATTTCTGATAAAGAAGCGGTAAAGACGGAAAGGGCCGAACCAGAACAGGAAACCGTAGAGGAAAAAGTTTGGTCTCCGGTGGTTTTGAGTAAAGTTACCAGACAGGCGGACTTGACTCCTCTAGTGGCGGGCAGAAGGCCCCGGTATTCTATTTGGCTGGTAGCCTTTGCTTCCGTGGTGTTTCTGTTCTTTGCCGTTTCTTTTTTCTTGAGCGAAGCATCCATCTCTGTCAATCCTAAAATAGAAGACGTAGTATTTAATCAAAATATATCGGCCACCAAGGACACTAGCACGGGGGAGAGTGTATCTTTCGACTTAATAGTACTTTCTGGCGAAGAGAGTAAAATGATAGAGGGTGGGGCGGTGCAAGATGTTTCGGTGTCGGCTAAAGGCGCGGTAGTTATTTACAATAATTATAGTACGGCCACGCAGCGACTTGATATAAATACACGGCTAGAGGGCTCTAACGGGAAACTTTATAAAACCGAAAAGCAAATAGTTGTTCCCGGCCTGAAGGGCACTACCCCGGGGTCAGTAGAAGTAGGCGTCTACGCGGCCGAAGCGGGCGAGGAATATAATAGCAATCCGCTTGATTTTCAAATTTTTGGTTTCAAGGGAACACCAAAATATTCTAAGTTTTACGCTAGATCCAAAGGAAATATCACCGGCGGGTTTAAGGGCAAGACCAGCGCTATTCCTTCGGCCAAGAAAGAAATTGTAGTCAATGACATGCGAGCATTACTAGAGGCGAAGCTTCTCAAGAAAGCAACTGATCTTATTCCGGAGGGTTTCGTCTTGTTTAAGGATGCAATTTTTCTGAACATTGATGAGGAAAATTTTGATTCCTCTTTAGGGGGAGAGCAGGTACCGGTTAGCATTAAAGGCACATTCTTCGGATTTTTATTTGAAGAAAAAGAATTAGCGAAAAAAATTGCCAAAGCCGCCATTGCCGACTACGATGAAAGCGATATCTTTATATCCAATATTCGGGATTTAACTTTTACTTTCTTGAATAGGGAAGGAATATCCGGCAACGACGTAGAGAATATTAGTTTTAATTTGGCCGGCAAACCTAAAGTTGTTTGGAAATTTGACGACAACAAACTAAAGAGCGACATAGCGGGTAAAAGCAAGCAAGATTTTTACCAGATATTGTCGCAGTATCCAAACGTTTTGTCCGCCGATGTAGTTCTACGCCCTCTCTGGAAGAGATCCTTTCCGGACGACCAAGACGATATAAAAATAATAGTGAATTATCCAAATGAGTGATTCAAAAAATGAAAAAGTTTTAACCGTAAGGGGGGTTGTTACTGAGGCCTTACCCTCCACTTTGTTTCGAGTAAAAATTGAAAATAGCAACGAAGGGGCCAAAGAAATTCTCGCCTATCTAGGAGGCAAAATGCGAATGCATAGAATTAAAGTTTTGATTGGAGACGGAGTGGAAGTCGTCCTGGACCCCTATGGTGGAAAAGGTAGGATAATTAAAAGGTTGTAATTTTGCTTGTAATTTTTTTGGGAATAGTGTATCATATTATCCACGGTTTAGATTACGGTTTCTAAAAAGCTATAAGTGTTGAAAAATAAGGGTTTTTCCCTTGTTTTTGCCTTAGTTTGGTTAAAATTATGAAAATTAAAGCATCCATCAGAAAAATATGCGACAACTGTAAAATAGTAAAAAGAGCTAGGCACCTGCGCGTGATTTGCTCTAATCCGAAGCACAAACAAAAGCAATAATTATGAGAATTCTTGGAATCACAGTACCAAACGAAAAACGATTGGAAATTGGTTTAACTTGCCTCTATGGTATCGGTGTTTCAACTGCTCGAAAAATTTTAGATCAAGTTGGAATTGACCGTGGGAAGAAGGCCAAGGACTTAACGGAGGGTGAGGAAAATAAAATTCGCGTAATAATTGAGAAAATAAAAATAGAAGGGAACTTAAAGAGGGAAGTAGCCGCCAATATTAAACGACTGAAAGATATAAAAAGTTACCGAGGCATTAGGCACCTGAAACGTCTGCCAGTGCGAGGTCAGAGAACCAAAACCAATTCAAGAACGGTGCGGGGGAATGTGAGAAAGACCATGGCCTCTGGTAGAAGAAAAGAAACTAAAACATAGCAATAGATAAACATATGGGAAAAACAAAAATTATAGATGAGATAAAAGATAAAAAAAAAGCTACTCCAGTCGTGGAGGGTGAAGTAAAAACAGCTGCCCCAAAAGCGCCCAAAAGAAAAATAGTTTCCGGTATCGTATTTGTTGATGCCACCTTCAATAACACTAAAGTACTTTTTGCCGACAAGATAGGTAATACTCTTCTGTGGTCTTCAGCGGGAGCACTCGGATTTAGGGGAGCAAAAAAGGGAACCCCCTTTGCCGCCTCCAAAGTGGGCGACATCATTGGCAGTAAAGCAGTAGCCATTGGAGTGAAAGACGCCGATGCAGTGGTGCGAGGAGTTGGTTCCGGGCGGGAGCCGGCGATCCGGGCCTTCATGGCGCACGGCATAGAAATTACTTCCATTAAAGACGCGACACCGGTGCCCCATAACGGACCGAAGGCCAAAAAGCCACGTCGAGTTTAAGAAAGAAGAAATAATTTATGATATCAAAACCAAAATTCAAAATTTGTAGACGCCTAGGTCCTGGAGTGTACGATAAATGCCAGACCGTTAAATTCTCAACTGCGTCCGGCAAGTTTGCCAGTCCCGGTGGCGCCATGCGCCGCCCGAAAGCGCAGACCGAATATGGCGCGCAACTTATTGAAAAGCAAAAAATACGTTTTTCTTACGGGATAACCGAGCGACAGCTTTCTAACTATGTTGCAAAAGTTACGCATTTGAAGGGCGCCGGTATCGCAGACAGATTTTATGAAGAACTTGAGTCCCGCCTGGACAACGTAATCTATCGAATGGGTTTAGCTCCCACTCGTCGCGCCGGGAGACAGATGGTTTCCCACGGACACTTCATTGTGAACGATAAAAAAGTAACTATTCCATCTTACGAAGTTAAACAGGGAGACCTGATAAAGATTCGTGAGGGCTCCAAAGGGAAAAAACTTTTTGAGGGCATTGTGGAAAAGAATAAAGAATACGTTGCCCCGAAATGGGTTTCCTTTGACTGGAGTAAAATGGAGGGGAAAATTTTGGCCAAGCCACTCCGAACCGAGACCTTTATTGATTTGAATTCCGTGCTTGAATTTTATAGTCGCTAGATTCAATTGAAAATTATTAATTATTAATTAAAAATTTAGATAAATATGCCTGAATATAAAATAATTATGCCTTCTAAACCCCGTGTTGTTTTGGAAGATGGCAACAAGGGGGTCTTTGAAATAGACGGCTTGTATCCCGGATACGGCCATACCTTAGGCAATAGCTTGAGGAGGATTATCCTTTCTTCTTTGCCGGGGGCTAGTATTACCTCTATTAAAATTGATGGTATTCAGCATGAATTTTCTACCTTGGATGGAATTAAAGAAGACGTAATTGTGGTAATTCTTAATTTAAAAAAAGTTCGTTTCAAAATGGCTTCCGACGAGCCGCAGACGGTAACTCTCTCCGTCAAAGGTCCGAAGGAAGTCCTGGCCTCTGATATAAAAACCGGCGGGCAAGTAGAAATTTTGAACGGGGACTTACACCTGGTTGAAATTACGGGTAAAGTAAGTTTGAATATTGAGATGAAAATTGAAAAAGGCCTTGGCTTTATTCCCAAGGAAGTGATTCAAAAAGAAAAAGTTGATATTGGCACCATTGCCGTGGATGCTATCTTTACCCCGATTCGCCGTGTTTCCTATGAAGTAGAAAATATGCGCGTGGGTGACAAGACCAATCACAATCGTCTGCGTATTGCCGTTGAGACAGACGGGACATTATCCCCTCGCGAAGCGCTTTCAGAGTCAATTGTCATAATGATTAACCAACTAAAAGCTGTTGTTGATTTTAAGGAACCGGAAGTCCCGACCGAAGCCCCGACCCCGGTCGGGGCAAAGGCGGGAAAAGAGAGCGAGTCAAAAGATGATGATTTTACAGATGTCTTAAAAACAAGAATTGATAACCTGGATTTATCTACCAGGACCTTAAATGCGCTTACGGCCGCCAACATTCGTACCCTAGGAGGACTCGCCAGAAAGAAACGCGAGGACTTGTTAGAAGTTGAAGGTATCGGCGAGAAAGGCATAACCGAGATTAAGAAAGTTCTGGGCAAGTTTGGCCTGAATTTGAAAGAGTAATTACTAGAACCTAGCCCCTAGAAACTAGAACCTAATTTATGCGACACAGTAATTCAAAAAGAAAATTCGGCAGAGTGAGAAAAGTGCGAAATGCGCTTATGAATTCTTTAGCGCTCAATTTTATTGTGCGTGGCAAAATAAAAACAACTCTCCCAAAGGCCAAAGAATTGCGCCCTTTTATTGAGAAGCTTATAACCCATGCGAAGTTGAATACTCCGTCTGCGCGTAGATTAGTTATTTCTCGGCTCGCCAACAGGGAAAAAGAAGTAAAAAAGCTTTTTGAAGTAATTGTCCCGAAATATAAAGATAGAAATGGTGGCTATACCAGAATAATAAAATTAGGCGCTCGCCGGTCAGACAGCGCTCCGATGGCGATTATTGAGTTTGTATAATTTTGGGAAATAGTTTAGTATAAAAAACGCATGAAAACAGAAAAAACAAATACAAATATAAAAGAAAAGACGATAGACGCAAGCGGTAGAACGCTGGGCCGGGTAGCTTCGGAGACGGCTATTTCGCTCTTGGGTAAAAATAGAGTTACCTTCGAGCGCAACGTTTATTCCGGCGCTCCAGTCCGGGTGGTGAACGCTTCAAAGCTCCGCATTACTCCCGCAAAGTTGGCCGAGATTTATCACACCAGATATTCGGGCATTCCCGGAGGGCTCCGGATTCTAAGCGGCACCGAAACCAGAGACACCAAGGGATTAAAAGAATTAATACGCCTAGCCACTTACCAAATGCTTCCCGGAAACAAATTGCGCCGAGAAATGATGAAGAATTTAAAAATTGAGGACTAATACTTGTCCCGTTATAAATTCAACAAACGGGAAATAAAAAATAAAAATTATTAATTAAAATTTATAATGGGATGGCAGACAAACAAGAAAAAGGAAAATCAAAAGAAACATATGTCGAGGCGATAGGTAGAAGGAAAACCTCCACTGCGCGAGTGCGCATTCGCGAGGCCAGCAAGACGGGTTTTTTAGTGAATGATAAAGATAGCCGAGAGTATTTCAAAACCGAAGAAGGACGCCGCTTAATCCAAGATCCAATCATTAAAGGTGTAGTTACTGGTAAGCCGAGTATCAAATGGAGCGTGGAGGTGCATGTACAGGGCGGGGGAACTCATTCCCAGGCCGAGGCCATCCGCCACGGACTTGCGCGCGCGCTTGTTCTCTCTGATGCCGCATTTCGTACAAAATTAAAAACCTTAGGATATTTGAAACGTGATCCTAGGGCAAAAGAGCGCCGAAAATTCGGCCTGAAGAAAGCTCGCAAGGCCCCACAGTGGAGCAAGCGATAGAAAACAGCCGGCCTGCGCCGGCTTTTTCTTTACGCTTGCTCGGCCAGAGCCATATTGCGAACAGTAGTGAGCAAAAGCGAGGCGGGGGCTGCGACCGAGTCCGAGCGCCGGCGAGGACGAGAGTTGTGGCTCTAAGCGATAAAAAATCCCTCTTTCAAGAGGGATTTTTTTGTGCTAAGATGCCCGTATGGCAGATGAACCTGAGAAAAAAGAAAAGGAAGCTCCGACGCCCGAAGGGATCGGAGTCCCGACCTCGGAGAGCGTCGAGAACGATGATGAGGAAATAGTGGAATTTGAATTTAACGACGACGGGGAAGAGGACCTGAAGAAGACCCTTAAGAAATTAAGGGCAGATTTAAAGCAGGCCAAGAAAGAAAAAGAAGAATATTTGCTTGGCTGGCAGAAGGAGCGAGCGGACTTTGCTAATTACAAAAAAGAAGAAGATAACCGAAAAACGCTATTTTCCGAGGCCATGCGCGAGCGGATTCTGGCGCGGTTCTTGACCGTGATGGATAGTTTTAATATTGCCTTCGCTAATCGTGAGGCCTGGGATAAGGTGGAGCCAAGCTGGCGCAAAGGTGTAGAGTACATTTACGCGCAGATGAGTGGAATTTTTGAAGAATATGGAGTGAAAGCCATAGGCGAGGCGGGGGAGGACTTTGATCCCAACATGCATCAGTCCATAGATGTGGTGGTGACCGATAAAAAAGAAAATAATCACAAACTGGCTGCCGTAATTCAAAAGGGCTACAAACTAGGCGAGCGAGTTATCCGCCCCGCGCGGGTGAATGTGTATGAGTATAAGGACTCAAACGCAACATAACATAATTTCGCGATCGCGATAAAGCGTTATGTATGATTATGAAATCAGAAACAAAAAATTGTAAAAACTGTCAGAATGAATTTAAAATAGATTCAGGTGATTTGGATTTATACGACAAGGTTGGCTTGAAAGTACCCAACAAATGTTTTGAATGTCGAATTAAGTTGCACTGGGCTTTTTCGGTGTTTGGAAAATTCAGAAAAGGCGTGTCAGATTTGTCTGGAGAAAACTTGATAACTGTTCTTCCGGAAAAATCCAGATATCCAATTTATAAATCGCATGAATGGTGGGGAGATGGCTGGGACCCAATGAAATATGGGCAAAATTATGACCCAAATCATCCATTTTTTGAGCAATTAAAAGAATTACAGGAAAAAGTCCCACGTGCGCACCAAACAGGAGAAAATAGCACAAATTGCGATTGGTGTGATGATGTTTGGGAGTCAAAAAACTGCTATCTTTGCCGGTCGCTTTTGAAATGTGAGAATTGTAGTTACCTTTACCGGGTTTTAGACACCAAGGACTCTTTCGATATCGTTTATTCCTTTAACCTACAGAACTCCTACGATTGCCTTTTTTGTCATAGTTCATTCAATTTAAATTTTTCGGAAAATTCTAGGGACTGCATAGATTCGTATTTTCTTTTCGACTGCCGCAACTGTCAGAACTGTTTCATGAGTTGGAATTTGCGGAACAAGCGGTACTATATACGCAACAAGCCACACACCAAAGAAGAATATGAGAAGAAATTAAAAAATACTAACTTTGGATCACATAAAAATTTATTTGCTTTGAAAAAAGAATTTTGGGATCTACTTAAAAACGAAATTGTCCATCGAGAAAATTTTAATATAAGAACGACAAATTCCGTCGGTAATTATTTGAACGACTGCGACAAATGCGTAAACGTTTTTTCTTGGGAGAAATCCCAGAATTGCAGAAATCAATTACGGGGCATGAACACCAAGGATTCTATTGATCAAACTTTTACCTGGAATACCGAGGTTTCCGGGGATAACAGCGGCGTATTCGGCGGTTTCGAGATAAAACATTCCGTCTGGTCAGACGGGCGTTATTCCGAATATCTAGATAATTGTATTGAAGTTGAATATTGTTTTGGCTGCGTTGGTTTACGGAAGAAAAAGTATTGTATTTTAAACAAACAATATTCTAAAAACGAATATGAAAAATTAAAAACTCAAATCATTAAAAACATGGAAGAGAAGGGTGAATATGGAGAATTTTTACCCTATTCTATGGGACTTTGTGAATATAATTTTTCTTCTGGAATGATTTATTTTCCGGACCTAAAAAAGGAGGAAATTTTAAGTAAAGGAGGATACTGGTCAGAAGAAGATTTATCTTCCACCGACGGGATTTCATCTTTAGATTTACCTGATAGAATTGAAGAAACACCTAAAAATATTTCTAACCAAGCTCTCATTTGCCCGGAAAGCAAATATAGATTTAATATTTCTCCGGCCGAATACGAATTTCACAAAAGAAAGGGTTTTGCTCTGCCCCGTCTTCATTTTGATTTACGCATGCTAAAAAGAATTAAAAAAATGTCTATCATCAGAAACTACCTTTATAAATGTTTTTACTGCGAAAAGGATATAATGGCTTATTATCCGCCGGAATGGGGGTATCAAAAAATTGCCTGCGAAGAATGTTATAAGCAAAATATAGCATAACATAATTTCGCGATCGCGATAAAGCGTTATGTATGATTATGAAATCAGAAACAAAAAATTGTAAAAACTGTCAGAAAAGCTTTACCATAGAAGAAGAGGATTTTAACTTCTATGAAAAAATAAAAGTCCCACCACCGACGTGGTGCCCGGAGTGCCGACAACAGAGACGCTATGCGTGGAGGAATGAACGCACACTTTACAGGAGGAATTGCGATCTATGCAAGAAGAGCACGGTGACAATTTATTCGCCTAATAAACCATACAAGGTTTATTGCAATGAATGCTGGTGGGGAGATGGTTGGGACACTACTTCATATAGCCGTGATTTTGATTTTTCCAGACCATTTTTCGAACAATTCCATGAACTTCAGCTAAAGGTTCCGCGCATGGCGCTTTTGAATAAAAATAGCGTAAACTCCGAATATACCAATCACTCTGGCGATAACAAAAATGTTTATTTATCTTTTGCCTGTTTCGGCAATGAAAATATTTTTTATTCTACATGGATTCAAAAATCTCGTGAATGCATAGATTGCAGTTTTGTTAATGAAAAAGGGGAACGTTTATATGAAGTCATCGACTCTCGTACTTCTTACGAGTGCCAATATGGCATCTTCTTAAAGGATTGCTCCTCCTGTTACTATTGTTACGATTGTCATGGATGCAATGAGTGTTTTATGTCTTCTAACTTGCGTAATAAAAGCTACGTGTTTAAGAATAAGCAATACACCAGAGAAGAATATTTAAAGAAAGTAAAAGAGTTCAACCTTTCTTCTTTTAAAAGCATAGAAAAATTAAATAAGGAATTCAAAAAAATGATTGAAAGAGAAACCATTCATCGCTATGTGGTGAGTGAACGCAATATAAATTCGGTTGGCAGTTTACTATATGATTGTAAAAATGTAAAAGAATCTTTCGAAGTAAATAAAGGTGAAGATTGTAAATATATTTATGGAAGTATTGAAACTAAGAATTGTATGGATCTTTATCACGTAGGTTGGAACACTGAACTTTGTTATGAGTGCCAGGGCTGTACCAGAGTTTCAAATTGCCAATTCTGCCACCTTTGTTATGACGATATGAGTGTAATGTATTCTGATACTTGCCAGAATAGCCAGAATCTTTTTGGCTGTGTGTCAGTCAAGAAGAGCGAGTATATGATTTTCAATAAGAAGTACAGTAAAGAAAACTATCAAAAATTAAAAGAAAAGATTATTGAGCACATGAGGAAAACAGGGGAGTATGGAGAATTTTTTCCACCAGAGATAGCACCAGTATATTACAATGAAACTCAGGGCAATCTTTATGTGCCGCTCTCAAAAGAGGAGATTCTAGCCAAGGGCTGGCATTGGGAAGACAATGTCCAGGGAACAAAAGGCAAAGAGACAATTAAGAGTTCGGACATTCCGGACAAGATTGAAGATGTGCCAGATAGTTATTTAAAAGAAATTTTTGCTTGCACAACCTGCTCGAAAAATTACAACATCACGGAGAACGAATTACTTTTTTATCGTAAAGAGAAGGTGCCATTTCCCAGGAAGTGCCCGAACTGCCGCTATAAACGTCGCTTCGATCTTCGGCCGCCCCGCATGCTCTGGCACGACAGATGTAAATGTAATGTATCTAGCCATGGTCATTCTGGTCGCTGCCCAACTGAATACGAAACTACTTATTCACCGGATAGGGTAGAAAAAGTGTATTGCGAAAACTGTTATAACAAGGAAGTTTATTAATTCCAGCTACTTTGCCAAACTAAATTACTTTAGTTAACTAAAGTAGAAGATGGGGTATGTTGTTAAAATTAGCATATGCTTAATTTAACAACATAGAAATTACTTAACTTTTGCGACCGCTAGAGTTAGGTAATTTAATTATTTACCTGCCCGAACGTGCCGTTCGGTACGGGCGAGCTGCTTCCAGAAATGCGTGATTCGTTTCTTCGTCTAATTTATCGGTAACGATGATCATGAGCTCGGTAGAAAACCCTAAGTCCTTTTTAATATTCATGAAAAGGTGTTCGTACGGATGGGGGGAGATCCAGACAGTATTTTTTATACAAACAAAATTCGCTTTCTTCAGGAGGTAGCGCAAACTCTCGCGTTCGCGCTTTCTTTCTTCCGGCAAATCCAGAATTATTATTCTCCAGAATTCGTCCCAGGTCTGGGGGACCAAGGCGTCAGTGCCTTCCAGCAACAAACTATTTAATTTAGTTTTGCCGCGCGGAGTAATTCGAGCATAATTTTGCCTTTCCGATTTATGAATTTCAGCAAATCCACTATCTACCAGGTTTTTCAGGGCACGGGTTATGGCATAGGAGATCTTGGCATCCTGTGGCTCATTGGGTTTTAAAAATTCTACCGGCAAGGCGGACTTTTCAGCCAACTTTTTCAATATTCTTTTGGAATAGCTTGACATACCCCTATATTATAATATATATTACCTTTTGACAAGTAGTTCGCGACCACGAAAAACTTGCAAAAATAATTGACTTGGTATATAATAAAATAAATTAGTTGTTTGGAAAAGCACGCATAATTTTCTGCTGAAAATTTGCTCAGGACTTCGGCCCGTCGGCCTACGTATGGCTTTTCCAAACAACTAATTTATTTCATTTAATTTATTATAAATTTTAATAGAATAAAAAATATGGCAAAAATTATAGGAATTGACTTAGGTACAACAAATTCGGCAGTGGCAGTTATAGAGGGTGGACAGCCGAAAATTATTGAAAATGTGGAGGGTAATAGAACTACACCTTCAGTGGTAGCCGTTGCTAAAAATGGCGACCGACTAGTAGGGCTCCTTGCCAAGCGTCAGGCAGTCACCAACCCAGAAAACACTGTTTACGGCATCAAGCGTTTTATGGGCCACAACTTTGACGATCCAGAAGTGCAGAAGGACTTGAAGAATGCATCTTTCAAAATTCAGAAGGGAGCTACGGGCGGAGTGGAAGTGAAGATTGGAGAAAAATGGATGCGTCCGGAAGAAGTGTCCGCCATGATTCTGTCAAAAATAAAATCCGACGTGGAAGCGAAGCTCGGAGTTAAGATTACTGAAGCAGTCATCACTGTGCCGGCGTATTTCAACGATGCGCAAAGAAAGGCAACGAAGGATGCAGGGCAGATTGCCGGCCTCGATGTAAAGCGTATTATCAACGAGCCCACCGCGGCGGCGCTTGCTTACGGATTTAATAAAAAGAAAAATGAAAAAATAGTCGTCTACGACTTCGGAGGCGGAACTTTCGACGTATCGGTACTTGAAATAGGGGACGACGTTATAGAAGTGAAGTCCACCGATGGGGACAGCCACCTAGGAGGCCGCGACATTGACCACAAGATTATCGGCTGGATCGCGGAAGAATTTAAAAAGACCTCTGGAGTGGATGTACGTACTGACAAGCTGGCACTCCAGCGCCTAGACGAAGCGGCGGAAAAAGCGAAGATTGAACTCTCTACCGCAGTTGAAACAGAAATAAATATTCCTTTCATTACTTCTACCGCACAAGGCCCCCAACACTTGCTACTTAAAATGACTCGCGCCCAACTGGAATCAATTGCGGACGAATATGTTTCTCGCTCGGTCGAGATCACCAAGCGCGCGATGAGTGCCTCCGGATTCAAGATTGAAGACATGAATGAAATCATCATGGTGGGCGGGCAGACAAGAATGCCCAAGATTGTGGAAGAAGTGAAAAAGATCTTCGGCAAAACCCCGAACCTTTCCATCAATCCGGATGAAGTGGTGGCTCTCGGCGCCGCAGTGCAGGCAGGAGTGCTCCAGGGCGACGTGCGCGATGTTTTACTTTTAGATGTTATCCCCCTATCACTTGGCATTGAAACGCTCGGTGGAGTGGGCACCAAGCTTATTGAAAGAAATACAACCATTCCTTCACACAAATCCCAAGTATTCTCAACCGCGGCAGACAATCAAACCTCGGTGGAGATTCACATAGTTCAAGGCGAGCGCCCGATGGCCTCTGACAATAAATCCCTGGGTAGATTTATTCTGGACGGTGTTCCTCCCGCCCCTCGCGGTATGCCGCAAATCGAAGTTTCCTTTGATGTGGATGCGAATGGAATCTTAAATGTGACCGCGAAGGATAAGACCTCTGGCAAAACGCAGTCAATAAAAATAGAAGCAAGTTCTGGCCTGAAAGAAGATGAAATTAAAAAGATGCAGGCGGACGCGGAACTTCATGCAGAGGAAGATAAAAAGAAAAAGGAAAGTGCGGATGTGCGCAATACTGGAGAGATGATAATTTACACTGCCGAGAAAGCAATAAAAGATAATGAAGCAAAAATTCCTCAAGAATTGAAAGATACGGTAAATATGAAAATAACTGCTCTTCGTGGGGTAAAAGACGGTACAGATGTGGAAGCAATCAAGAAAGCGACTGAAGAACTTTCTACCGAAATGTCTAAAATAGGAGAGGCGATTCAAAAGAGTTCACCCGAATCCGCAGGAGGCGGGCAGGACAACCCTTCGACAAGCTCAGGGCAAGAACCCAAAGACGCGGAATTCAAAGAGAAACCAAAAAACGAAGGCGAAGCACCAAAGGCATAATTGAATAAAATATTATCGCTAAAAGCCCTTATAAAATAAGGGCTTTTAGCTTGACTTTTAGCTTCATATGTGCTATACTTGTGTTGTTATCAGAATTGAAACCCTGATAACCTCTGCAGAACGTTCTGCTGAGTTTGTACGTCGAAAGAATAACATGAAGAAGAGATCAGTGATTTTTCTTGCTATTGTGGCTCCTTCAACGGCCACAATGATCCTGAGCGGAATTCATCCGGGTTGGATCGTGTCGAACCTTCTTTGGTTCGTCGTTCTTGCTGCTGCTCACAAGTTTCGGCAAGAAGAGTAAATTATCACTGCAACATAAGAGAGCAAACTCTTAATAAAAACTTGCTGTCCCATAGTTGTGAGCTCCCGGACGTATACTCATGGAACTCTCATATCAATTTTCTCGCAATCGCGGGAAAAGCACTCACTCATTATATTTCCTCTGGATTTATAATGGTGAGCAGTACAATGAAGGTTGATGTGAATCTTTATTTCTCTGCTCATAAAAGCAATATCAGCCATGGCGTATATAGAAACGGCATAAAGTATAAAAATTTTTGTAAAAAAAAATGCAGCGAATCTTCCCGAAGGAAAACTCAGCTGCATATTTTCGATATGTTATAGTAGCTTGCTACTATAACATGTAGATTATGTGGTCTTACGGGAACATAATCTATGCCCCTAGGGTAGCATAACCATTTTAAAAAGCAAGGGGAGTTATCCACAGGTCTAAAAAGCCAAAATGAATACAAAGGTTTTTAATTTTAATTGCGCAAGAACCGTTCTTGCGCGACTTGCGCAATTTCTTGCTATAATATCAATCTACGCTATAGCGTAGATGAAAAATGTTTGTATCTAAATTAAAAAACCACCATCGAAGCGTGGCTTCATGGTGGTGCTTTTCACTCTTGTTCTCGGGCTAGGGTCTCGCGAAGATAGACCCTGCCCGTGCGCTAGCGCTGACCAAAGCGCTATTCCTTGTTCAAAATTTCCGCGACGACCGGCTCGAACTCCCTCACTTCCGCTAGCAGTTGCTTGTTGGTGGCCTTGTACCCGATCTTGAGTCTCCGTGCGAAGCGCCGACGTTCTCGCTCCCTGCGAGACAAATTTCCCATCCTGCGCTTTTTTCGGTTGCTCATAGTCCCTCCTCATCAGATGTTGTCCATCCACTTCGGTATTCGCTTCTCGAGTCGCTCGAGAAAGCTATAAAGCTTGGGATGCCGAAGAAGCCAAGCTTCGAGCCACTGTGGCTCTCCGGGATGCATCGCCAGCCACAAACTTGCGATCGCGGCCACCAATATCCCTAGCGTCATGACGACGAAGAACGATTTCTCACTCATGATTACACTCCCAACTTATTTTATCACAAAAAAGATTTGAGAAATATAGTCAAAAAGCTCTTGAATTACAAGATCTTTTTTCTTGCCTCAATTTTACCCTTTAATTTTCGATAATTTCTGATATAATTAACATATAGATTTATTTATGCTATAATCAGAATATGAAAAGCCAGAAGCAATTTACAGCTATATATAAAAAGTCCGGTTCGTGGTACTTGGCTTGGGTTGAAGAAATTCCAGGAGTCAATACTCAAGGCAGAACTTTACGGGAAGCGAAAGAAAATCTTCGCGAGGCGCTCTCTTTAATTTTAGAGACCAATCATTTGCTTACACTTAGCGCTTTTGGAAAAAATAAAGTTGTTCGTGAGTCTCTCTCAATAGCTGCTTAATATAGAAAGTCATGAAACGGATTCTCCTACTCGCACATTTAGAAAGAAATGGTTGTTTCTTTGCGCGGGAAGGGTCCAGGCATTCCGTTTACTACAATCCGAAAACCAACAAGAGCTCCACCATCCCGAGGCATGTTGAAATTCATAGTTTTTTGGCCAAAAAAATCTGCCGAGATCTAGGCATAGCTACTCCGCCGAACAGAGGAAAATAATCTAGAAAAACAGAAAGCGGCTTTTATTTATAGCTATTTTGTTGTAGAATATTAGAATGGAAGTTCCCCAAATACCCTTTAATAAAGAGATTACTTATCTTGGCATTTCGACTTACCGAGACAAGAACACCCTTTTCGGCATCAAGCGCAAGGACCGGCGCCAGCATGTTTATCTGCTTGGTAAGTCCGGTACCGGTAAATCGGTCTTGATGTTCAACATGATTATTCAGAATATCCAGAACGGCGATGGGGTCTGCATGGTTGACCCGCACGGGGAAAACGTGGAAGCGATCCTCTCCGCCATTCCACCGCACCGCATGAAGGACGTGGTCTATTTCAATCCGGCGGATACGGACTATCATATTGGTTTTAATGTTTTGGAATTAGTAGACCCGCGATACAAGCACTTGGTGGCCTCAGGCCTCATGGGAATATTTACGAAAATCTGGGCCAATGCTTGGAGCGCCCGGATGGAATATATTTTAAATAATTGCATTTTGGCCTTGCTCGATACTCCGGGCACGACACTTTTAGGAATTCCGCGCATGCTGGTGGACAAGGATTACCGCCAGAAAATAATTGCCAACTTGAAAGATCCGGTGATCAAGGCCTTCTGGGTTCACGAATACGAGGCCTGGCAGGATAAATTCAGAAATGAAGCCATCGCGCCGATTCAAAACAAAGTCGGGCAGTTTCTTTCCACAAGTATTATCCGGAACGTCGTCGGACAGTCCAAGAGCACTATCAATGTCTTTGACATGATGAACGAGGGGAAAATTTTCCTGGTGAATGTTTCCAAGGGGCGCATCGGGGAGGACAATTCCGGCCTGCTCGGCGGCATGATTATTACTAAAATTCAGCTCGCGGCCATGGAGCGCGTGCGTATTCCGGAGGAAACCAGGCAGGACTTCTACCTTTTTGTAGACGAGTTTCAAAATTTCGTAACAGACGCCTTCGCCGGTATTCTCTCCGAGGCGCGCAAGTATCGCCTGAACCTAACCGTGGCGCACCAGTACACTGCCCAGCTTATTTCTGATAAAAGTTCAGCCGTGCGTGACGCGGTGTTTGGCAACGTGGGGACCATGATCGTCTTCCGAGTGGGAGCCGACGATGCGGAATTTTTAGAAAAAGAATTTGAGCCGGAATTTACTCCGCAGGATATCGTGAACTTGCCGAATTATAAAGTGTATATGAAACTGATGATTGACGGCGTCACTTCACGGCCCTTCTCTGCCAAGACCTTGCCTCAGATGGTAAAGGGCGGCGACAAAAAAGTTGAAGAAGAAGTTATCCAGTCCTCCCGCGCTCTGTATTGCCGGCCGAAAGCGGTGGTGGAGAAAGAAATCAACGACTGGAGCGGAATGTCGCTCGGGGACGATAGCAATACGGGCCCGGTAGAAAAGTTTCCAGCCGTGTGTTCTGCCTGTGGTAAAAATACAACAGTGCCTTTTAAGCCGGAACCGGGGAGAGCCGTTTACTGCAAGGAGTGCATGGATAAAATTAAATCGGGAGAATTGAAAGTGAAGGGTTCGGCTAAGGAAATTAAACTTGATGAGGCGAGATTTTTCAAACCGTTGGCGGACCTCGGTATTGAATTTGCGCAGAAGGACTCAAGTGGGGATGGAGTGGTGCGAGCGGCAGAAAATAAAAGGGTCTTTAAGTCCACCCAAAAGCCCGCCCGCCGGAGCGGGGACAATCCTGCCCTAAGAGAAGTTCTAAGCAAAATCACCGCCTCCGGCGGGACCCTGCCAAAGGCGGTGGCCGAGGTTGTACCTCCCGCGCCGGAACCCATCTCTCTTAACGATCTAAAAAGTAAAGTCAAAGCGGAAGTTCCCAAAGACCGCGCCGCCACTCCGGAAAATATGGGTAAGTTAAAAGATCTGATTTCAGAAAAACAAAAAGTAAAAGAAGTGCCGGAAGATGTTTTGAAAAAGATCCTAGAATAAGTTCTAAAGTTCGTACGAATATTAGAATATAAATATGAAGAAGTCCAACAGAGAATTAGAAAGAATAGTAAAAGGATTTGCTAGTTACCGTAGAATACAAATTTTAGGTCTTTTGCAAAAAGAGCCAGAATTATCACTTCAAGAAATATCTGAAAAAATTAGATCAGATTTTAAAAATGTTTCTGTGCATATTAATAGAATGGCGGTTGCTGGTTTAATAATGAAACGCAATGATTTTCATTCTGTTAGACATAGACTTACAAGAAGGGGACTACAAGTTCTAAAGTTCGTTAGAACATTAGAATAAAAACATGAAACATGAAACATGAAACAAGAAACATGAAACATGAAACAAGAAACAAGAAACATGAAACAAGAAACAAAAAACTGTCAAAACTGTAAAAAAGACTTCACTATAGAACCGGAAGATTTTAATTTCTATAAAAAAATGCAGGTGCCACCGCCGACCTTCTGTCCGATGTGCCGGGCGCAGAGGCGGACAGCTTTTAGGAACGAACGCAAGTTGTTTAAGGTAATCGATGCTTTTACGAGTAAAGAAATATTTTCAACTTACCCGACAGAGAGCGGTCGAAAAATAATTAGCCGAGATACTTGGCTGGGGGACAATTGGGATGCGATGGAATACGAGCAAGATATTGATTTCTCCAGACCATTTCTAGAACAACTCCACGAGTTGGAAATGAAAGTACCGATGTATAATTTCAATGTTATCGGCATGATCGCGAGCCCCTACTCTTTTAATGCTTCACGCCTCAAAAATTGCTACTTATTATGTAATTCCAACGAATCCGAAGACTGCATGTATGGCAACGCGGTAGATTCCTGCAAAGATTGCGTTGATAATTCACACATTTCCCACTCTGAAAGATGCTACGAGTCATTTTGGCTAACTAAATGTTACCAGTGTTATTTTACACAAAGGTGTGAAGATTCCCGAAACTTATGGCTGTGCCGTGGGTGCGTGGGGTGCAACGATTGCTTTGGGTGTGCCAATTTGGTGAATGCCTCCTATCGTATTTTCAATAAGCAATATACCAAGGACGAATATGAAAAAGAATTGAAAAAAATGCAGCTACATACTGTCTCGGGCGTAATAGCGGCCCGGACAAAAGCTCGTGCCTTTTGGGATACTTTTCCAGTTAAGAGCATTCAGGGAATAAAAAATTATAATTCCTATGGCTCATATATTACCAATTGTCGTAATGTCAAAGACAGCTACCTTGTGCGCGAAAGCGAAAACATGCGCTACTGCCAGTATATGCAGGTACCGCGGAACAAAGATAATTATGATGTAACAAATTGGGGCGAGTATATAGAGCTTTGTTACGAAACACTAGAATGTGGCAACAATGCCTATAATTTAAAATTATCCCGCAACTGCTGGCCTACTTGCAGAAACTTGGAGTACTGTGTGCACCTTTTTAGTTCTGCGGATTGTTTTGGTTGTGTTGGGCTCAAGAAAAAACAGTATTGCATTTTAAACAAACAATACACTAAGGAGGAATACGAAGCATTGGTGCCTAAAATAAAAAAATATATGGAGGAAATACCTTACATTGATTCGCGGGGCATTGTTTATAAATATGGCGAATTTTTCCCACTGGAATGGTGTCCGTTCGGTTACAATAATACGCTTGCCAGCCAGCATTTTCCCCTTTCCAAAGGAGAGACCCTTAAAAATAATTTTGGCTGGGTCGAAGCTCCGCGCGGGGAATACAAGATAACCGTACAAGCAGCTGATATTCCGGATGCTATAAATAACATAACCGAGAAAATCACTGATGAGATTATAGAATGCGCAAATTGCAAAAATCCATATAGAATTATGCAGAACGAATATATTTTTCTAAAAAAAGAAAATTTACCAATACCAAAAATCTGCAGCGAATGTCGGCACGAACGCCGAATAAGCGACCGCCTGAAAATATTTTTATATAATAGATCCTGTATGTGCGCTGGAACTTCTGATGAAACAGGTAAATATAAAAATACTGTTTCTCACAACCATAAAGAATATCCTTGTGGGGAAACGTTCAAAACCGGCTATGCCCCCGACCGACCGGAAATAGTTTACTGCGAGAAGTGTTATCAGCAGGAAGTTTACTGATCTTACCCCCAGCCCCTCTCCTTGGTAAGGAGAGGGTGGCCGAAGGTCGGGTGAGGTAAATTATGCTATAATATTAGGATATTATGTCCAAGCCGAATAGAGTGCAACTAATAAAATACGGTCCGCCTCCGCCGGAGTTGCCGGTCTTTGGCCGGGTAGACCCAGCGGAAACATCCTTCATCGGACGGACAAATTATGTCGCGGCGCTGGAAGAAAAGAAATTTATTTTCGGCATCAAGCGGATAGATCGTCGCCGACATCTTTATATTGTTGGGAAGTCAGGCGTCGGCAAATCAAAGTTATTGGAGCTTTTAATTCGGCAGGATATAAGCTACGGCCACGGCCTGTGTTTTATTGATCCGCACGGCGATGTGATGGAGGCGATCCTGGATTTTATTCCCAAAGAACGCATTGAAGATGTTTGTATTATTGACCCGTCAGACGTTAATTTCCCCGCATCTTTCAATCCACTGGCCAACGTTGATCCATTGTTTAAGTTTCAGCTGACCCAGGGATTAATTGAGGTTTTAGAGAAGCAATTCGGAGCCAATTGGACCCCGCGCTTGGAGCACGTTTTCCGTTTTACTTGTTTGGCACTCCTCGACTATCCGCACGCCACCATGCGTGGAATGATTTCAATGCTGACGGACAGAAATTACCGGCAGAAAGTGGTGGAGTATATTACGGATGACATGGTGAAAAGATTCTTCGCTATAGAATTCGCCGACTGGTCGGAAAAGTTCGACACGGACGCGATAATTCCTTTAGTCAATAAACTCGGACAGTTCCTCTCCGACCCCTTGCTCCGCAACATCTTCGGCCAAAAGCAAAATAAAATAGACATCAGTAAACTGATGAATGAAGAGAAAATTGTCCTCATCAACCTTTCCAAAGGACGCATTGGAGAAGAAAATTCTTCTTTCTTCGGCTCAATGTTCTTGACTAAAATAAAACAAGCCGGAATGGAACGGGCCGCGATTCCCGAAGCGGAGCGCAAGGACTTCTATCTCTACATTGACGAGTTTCATAATATCGTTACCCAGACCTTTGAAAATATTTTATCGGAAGCCCGCAAATACGCGCTCAACCTTACCATCGCTCACCAATATATCGGCCAGCTTATTCCGCAGGTTCAGCACGCGGTCTTAGGAAATACCGGAAGCATCATTACTTTTCGGGTGGGGGGTGAAGATGCAGTAAAATTAAAACCGGAATTCGCGCCCTTGTTCGATGTTAAAGATATGATTAATTTGGCGGTCACGGAATTCTATATCAAGATGACCATAGATGGAGAATCCTACGACCCTTTTTCCGCGGAGACACTGAAGGTTCTGCCCTCAACGCATCTTTCCTATAAAAAAGAAATCATCGAGGCCTCTCGTCGGAAATATTCAATCCCGAAAGACGATGCGGCTAAACTTATTGCGGAAGAAGAGGCGACCATCATAAGGAGCGCGGAAGAGAAAGCGATTATTGAAGGCCGGGCAAAAAGAAAAGCCAAAGAAAAAGGAGAGGTAGAAGCTCCGACGCCCGAAGGGGTCGGAGTCCCGATCTCTGATAGTAATCAGAGCGTCGGGAAAAAAGGAGAAACTTCCCAAGAAGCCGAGCCCATGATATGATTAGGAATAGAATACAATTATTTCCGGGTCGCATAATTTTCTGCTGAAAATTTGCTCATTCTCGGGCCGTCGCCCTGCGAAAGACCCGTAAATAACAATATTCTATTCCTTTAATTTATGTCAAAAGATTATTACAATATATTAGGAGTAAATAAAGGCGCTTCCAAGGACGAAATAAAGAAGGCCTTTTATAAGCTGGCGCACAAATATCACCCTGATAAAAAGGAGGGCAATGAAACGAGGTTCAAGGAAGTGAACGAGGCCTATCAAGTGCTCTCGGATGACGGCAAGCGCTCAAAATATGACCAATTCGGGTCTACTTATGAGAATATGGGCGGATATGGAGGACAGAGCGCAAGCGGCTTTGAGGGTTTTGACTTTTCTAATTTTACTGACGGATTTTCCGCCAGAGGCGGACAGGCAGACGGTAATATAAATTTTGATTTTGGTAATTTAAACGATATCTTTAGCGATTTTTTTACTGGCGGAATGGGGGGAGGGCGGACCCAAGCACGCCGAGGACGGGATATCTCTACCGAAATTACCATTTCCTTTCTTGATGCTATTTTCGGCTTGAATAGAAAAATTTTAATTACCAAGACATCTAACTGTTTGACTTGTAATGGCACTGGTGCGAAAGCTGGTTTCACCATGGTAACCTGCAAACGTTGTAATGGGCAGGGTACAATTCGCGAGACGAAGAGGTCCTTCCTTGGAGCAATTTCTAGCACTAAAGTTTGTGAAGAATGTCACGGTGCGGGGGAAGCACCGAAAGAACTCTGCGAAAAATGCAAAGGCAAAGGAGTGCTCCGTCGGGAAGAGGAAATTTCTATCGTTATTCCCGTTGGGATTCGCGATGGAGAGATGATTCGGATGTCAGGCATGGGTGAAGCGATTTCCAAAGGGACTCCGGGCGATCTCTACATAAAGATAAACGTAACACCGCACGCCATCTTCAAGCGCGACGGTAACGACCTAGTGATGAATTTGAATTTGAAACTCTCGGATGCGCTTCTTGGCACCAAGTACCCCATAGAAACCTTGGATGGTCCAATCGAAGTGACCATTCCCGAGGGGGTCGCCATGAATGAGATACTGCGGGTGCGCGGGAAAGGCGTGCCGACTTCTAAAACCAAAAGAGGGGATTTGCTTATTAAACTAAATATAAAACTTCCAAGTAAAATTTCTCGCAAAGCCCGCGAAACCATAGAGGAACTCAAAAAAGAAGGAATCTAATATGCTTCCCGAAAATATTATCTATCTAGGGGCCGTATTTTATATTATTGGCTACTATGTTTATGTTCGAGATATGTTTAGAAGACAAACCAGACCCAACTTAGTGTCCTGGTTTATCTGGATGCTTGCTCCGTTCAGCGGAATCTGTAATACTGTTAAAAGTGATATTTTTACAAAAGACGAAATGAAAGAAATAGCAAAAATTATCAGAGCTAAATGGATTAAATTAAATGCTTAAGACGGCGGAGTTCTGTAGTCCTGGTCATCCGGACAAGATTTGCGATTTTATCGCGGACTCTATTTTGGACGCATATTTAGCGGGCGATAAAAAGTCCCGTGTAGCGGTAGAGGTCATGGGCGGGCACAACTTAATAACTGTAAATGGGGAAGTGACAAGTAGAAGTACCCCGGACATAGAAGCAATTGTAAAAAAAATTGTAGGTGCGAATTTCCAGGTTGCGGTAAAATTATCAAAACAGAGTGAAAGCATCGCTCATGGGGTTGATACTGGCGGGGCGGGAGATCAAGGCGTAATGAAAGGTTATGCCACAGACGCAACACCGAATATGATGCCACTGGAATACGAACTTGCCAGAAATTTATGCAAAAAAGTTTATGAAAAATATCCTTATGATGGCAAAGTGCAGGTAACAATTGAAGAGAAAGCTCCGAGGCCCGGAGGGGTCGGAGTCCCGACTGCTAACGTCGGGATAAAAACAGTGGTAGTAAGTTTCCAGAATTCAAAAAATAGCGAACTTTTACCCTTCGTCAAAAATATAATTAAAGCGGAGGAATATTTAATCAATCCAGCGGGCGAGTGGATGCTGGGCGGCTTTGATGCTGATACAGGTCTTTCTGGAAGAAAAATAGTTGTTGATAATTATGGCCCAGAAATACCTATCGGCGGAGGTTCTTTCTCGGGCAAGGATTATACTAAAGTGGACAGAAGCGGGGCCTACATGGCGCGGAAGATTGCAGCTGATTTTGTAAAAAATAAAAAAGCAAAAGAAGTATTCATAAAACTTGCCTATGCCATTGGCAAACCCGAACCGGTGATGGCCACAGCAGTACTTGATGGCAAAGAAATAAAAATCGAGGGATATGATTTAAGTCCCGCAGGAATCAAAAAAACACTCAATTTAAACAATGTAAAATTTGCCGATACTGCAAAATGGGGCCATTTCGGCCGGCCGGACTTTCCGTGGGAGAATTAAATTTTATGAATTTTTAGCTATTATTAGAATATCTCAACTCTCCCAATATCCACATCTACGCCATGGCGTAGATGTGGATAAATTGTACTAAATTATCAGCAACAAATATACCCAGCTTACGAGCATTATTTCAAAAATCCATAGATTTAGTAAAAAGTCAAAAGGAAATAGATTAATTCTTAGAAATTTTTTGACCGTCGGGGGTGTCTTTTACTCCGTAGCCGAGAGTATTTATTTCATCTCGTAATACATCTGATTTCTTGAAGTCCTGATTTCGCCGAGCTTCTTCTCGCTCTTCCACTAACTTTTTTACTTCTTCCGGAATTTCTTCCTCTTTAATATTTTCAAAATCAAGCCCGAGCACTTTATCAAAGTCCAAAATCGTCGCTTTTTTATCAGTGGCGGAGACGTCCGGGTCTTTTATCAGGTCCCAAAGGAGAGACAATGCTCGAGGGGTATCCAGGTCGTCCCCGATGCGTTCTTTGAACTTTTTTTGGTATTCTTTGTCGATTTTTCCGATGTCGCCACCAAGGCCAATATAGAGCCCATAGAGGCGTTTTAAGGCCGTTTCGGCACCTTCTAGGGCACCGAGCACGAAGTTTATTCTCGTTCTATAATGAGCCATTAAAAGCCAAAATCGGTAGGCAAGCGGGTTAATACCCTTGTTTATCAGGTCTCGCAAGGTGTAAAAGTTATTGAGCGACTTTGCCATTTTTTTGGAGTCCACCAGAACCCATTCGTTATGCAGCCAATATTTCACAAATTGTTTTCCGGTCGCGCCTTCGGACTGGGCTATCTCATTTTCATGGTGAGGAAATATTAAATCAACTCCGCCAGTATGAATATCCAGTTGCTCACCTAAAAATTTCATGCTCATTGCCGAGCATTCAATGTGCCAGCCCGGACGGCCCTTACCAAGTTTAGTGCTTGCCCCGAAGGAGGTCGAGGGGTCCCAAAAGACATCACCATCCTTCTGGTCCCAGGCCTTCCACAATGCGAAATCCTGTACGTTGTCCTTGTCGTATTCATCCGACTTAATTCTTCCTGAGGCATTTTCTTTTTGCGCTTCCAGGTCTAAATCGGAAAGACGGCCGTAATTTTTAAATTTTTTAATATCAAAATAAATACTGCCGTCTGCGCTTTTATAAGCCAGATTATTTTTTAGGAGCTTTTTAATAAGCTCCACCATGGCCTCAATATTGTCAGTGGCTTTGGTAAATTTGGTTGGCGGAACGATATTAAGTGATTTTATGTCTTCAAAAAATTTTTCGGTGTAAAATTCTGTAAACTCTTTTAACGTTTTACCCTCCTTTTGAGAATTACGGATAGTTTTATCATCTACGTCGGTTAAGTTCATTACATGATTTACTTTTAGTCCATTGTACTCAAGCATTCTTTTCAAAACATCGGCGAAAACATAAGCGCGATAGTTCCCGATATGCGTATAGTCGTAGACCGTTGGTCCGCAGGTGTAAATTCGGACTTCCTTTGGATCAATTGGAGAAAAGTCCTCCTTCTCTCGGGAGAGGGTATTATATAACTGTATCGCCTTCTGCATTTTGTTTGAATTCATTCCGATAAATTGAGATAAGAGTATAAAGCAAGGAGATCGTCAGCGGTCCCACCAGGACCCCTACCGGGCCCAAGACCGAAATTCCTCCCAAAACTGAAAAGAGAATAAGGAGCGCCGGGATATTTGTCTTTCGGCCGACTAAAAATGGAGTTAAAAAATTATCTACCAGTCCAACCACCACCACTGCCCAAATAAAGAGGCCTACGGCGGAAGTCGTATCTCCCATAGCAATGAGGAAGAGAATCGCCGGGACGGACACGAAAGCAGTGCCAAAAGTAGGTAAGAGGGAAGTCACTGCCGCTACCACTCCCCAGAGCGCTCCGTTCGGAACACTAAAAATCCATAGTCCGAGTCCCAGCAGGACTCCCTGCACCAAGGCAATTAAAAGATTGCCAGTGATGACGCCATTTACGGCCAGCTTTAGTCGCTCTATTATTTTCTCATCGTCTTTATCGGAGAGCGGGGAGAGCACAATAATTGCCCTACTCCACCTCTCTCCATCCTTCAGGAAGTAGAAAATAATTAAAAGCATTAGAGCAAAAGAAAAGAAAGCAGAAATAGTGGCGCTGAAGATGCTCGCTATATTTTTTGACACATAAGAAATAAAATCAGTCACCCTTTCGTGCACATCCAAGCCAGCCCCACTAGGCAAAAATTGATTTATAGAACTATCTAATTTATCTAAAAATGGTTTAGCGGCGCCACCGTTCACCACTGAATAATAGACCTCTTGACTTTGATTAAAAATCATAACCCCAATACCTAAAAGCGGACCGCAAAGCAGTAAAGTGAAGAAAAATACGGTTATCAGGGCGGATAGAGTAGGGGGCAAACGCTTTTTTATCAACCACTCATAGAAGGGGTATAGAACTATGGAAAAAGAAATACCCAGCACCAACACTACCCAAAAAGGGCGAAAAATTAGAAAAGTGAAAATGAGTGTGGCGAATAAGAGGCCGAAGAAAAAATAGCGCTCAATGATTTTCGTCTGCATCCATATACTATAACAAAAATCCTGCCCCGTACCAAGTACTCTTTGGTTCAGGGTTGCTTTTGCTTGCGTTTTTCGGAAATTTCATATAATATGCAAAATATGGAATTTGCAGTAATCCAAACAGGCGGGAAGCAGTACAAGGTCTCCAAGGGGACCACTCTTTCTGTTGAGAAAATCATAGGGGAATACAAAAAGGGGGATAAGATCTCTTTCGATAAGGTTTTGCTCGTGGATGACGGGAAGGACACCACTATCGGCACGCCTTATATTGTGGGAGCGAAAGTAGCTGCGGAAATCGTAGAAATCGGCCGCGCTCGCAAGATTATGGTAATAAAATATAAACAAAAGTCCCGCTATCTGCGCCGAGCCGGCCACCGCCAGCCATTCTTCAAAGTAAAAATTACTGCTATAAAATAAATTTTCTAATGGTTAGTCAACTTGATTTAGCTATAAAATTCTCAACTAAAAAGTTTGAAGTAGCAAATATAAAAAATCACTTTTTGAACGTGCTTGCAGTTTTGCAAAATGAATTTCATGTTGATGACCTGGAGGTTCTGACTGCGGCTATTTTACATGATACCTTAGAAGACACAGATACAACTTATGAAGAATTGGAGCAAAATTTCTCCAAAACTGTTGCAGATTTAGTGGTTGAAGTTTCTCATCCTAAAAATTACAACGAACAGCAGAAAACAGAATATTATAAAAAGCTAAAGACCATTTCCCAAGAAGCTAAAATAATTAAATTGGCTGATTTTACAGATCACTTAAGAAGCTTTATTGAGATGAGAAAAGCTAACTCAAAGAAACCTTACAATAATCAATACATTCTTTGGATTCGGGACTTTTTAAATAATTATCCAGACTCCGAGCCAAAAAATTTAGTTTTTAAATTAACTCAAGATTTAGAATTTTACGTTACTAAGTAATATACACAGGCAACGCCTATGTATATGTATTTCCTAACCCTCATAATTAAGCCATTCAAAAAGTTCTCTTTTGTGGTCCATAGGTTTTTTGAAATAAGTTGGAAATGGCGTAGAATTTATAACCCTAAATTTTTCTTCTAAATATTCTTTTAAGCTTGAATATGGATAAGAAAAAACGTAATTTAATAAATTTACAGTATTTCTGTTTTTATTTTCTCTCCAGTTTTTACTTATTAGTTTAGCGGGATTAAGATGAATATAAGAGTAAATATATTTTAAATATCTATCTGTGCTTAGGTGAGTGGATTTAAATACGCCCTCATATAATTTTCCAGTACGTTTATATTTTTTATTAAAATACATTGAATAACCAGTCATTAATTTAAGCATATATTTAGAGATACCACCTTCTATTTTTTCGTGAATAAGTATATGAAAATGGTTTGGCATTAGACAGTATGCGCCAATATTGACTATGGTTTCTTCGCGATCAAATTTTTTACTTACATCTCTTAATTTAATACTTTTCTTTGTATTACAGATATACATTAAAAACAGAAGATAATTGTAATCCCGCCTATCTGAAAATATTTTTCGTTTTTCAGTACCACGATTATATAAGTGATAAAATTCACCAACAGCAAAAGATTGTTTCCTTAAAGACATATCTAAAGTATACCATATAGAAATACACAGGCAACGCCTGTGTATTTCTATTGTCTATTTTTTAACGCATTTCGGAGAGTGTCATTGTCTGAATATTCAAGTTCGGTGCCGGTGGAAAGGCCGCGGCCGAGAGAGGAAATTTTGATGCTGAATTTTTCGGCGATATCTTTTATTTGTTCGCGAACGTATTGGTCCGTATGGTCGCCTTGTGGGTTTAGGGAAAAGGCAAGAATTATTTCTTTTAATCCCTTACTGTTTTTTACTTTCGCTTTTAATTCTTCAATACGCACCCGGCTTTTGGTAGTTTTTTCCACTATCGGCACCAGTCCGCCTAGAATAAAATATTTTCCCTGATACACCCGGCTTTTCTTTACACTCTCAAAATCAGAATCCTTCTCTACCACCATCAGTAGGGCCGGATCAGTATTTTTGTCAGCGCATATTTCGCATAAGTTTTTTTTATCTACGCTATAGCGTAGATTGAAAAACCGGAAACACTCTTTGCACTGTGCTGTTTCTTTTTTCAAGTCCGTGATTAATTGAGAAAGGTTTCCAACATATCCTCCATTCCTGCCCATCAAGAAATAGACGAAGCGTCTGGCTTGCCGTTCGCCAATGCCGGGAAATTCTTTAAAAATTTCAGTCAATTTTTCTATCGAATCCATATATTAGAATTCATCCAGGTCTCCGCTTATTTTTGACTGAGCGAATTCACTCATACTGCTTTTCTCTAGTGTCAAGAAAGTAGTACTTTTGGTATCAAAGAAAAGTTCAATTTTGCCAGTCGGGCCGTTGCGGTGTTTTTCAATCAAAATCTCCGCAATGTTTGTTTTTTCGGATTCTTCCTTGCCCTTATCTTCCCGGTGAATGAACATCACCACATCCGCGTCTTGCTCTATGGATCCGGAATCACGCAAGTCCGAGAGCCGCGGTTTGCCGCCACGTGACTCTACCGCCCTGGAGAGCTGAGAGAGGGCGAGCACGGGAACGTTGAGCTCCTTGGCGAGCGATTTGAGAGACCTTGAAATTTCCGTCACCTGGCTGACCATGGAGTCGTAATTTTTGGCGGTAGTCATAAGTTGCAGATAATCAACCACGATAAGGTCGAGGCCCTTTTCAATTTTTAGTCGCCGACATAATGCCTTCATGCGGACGATAGAGTTGCCCGGCTGGTCATCAATATAAATTTTGGCCTTGGCTAATTTATCCAAGGAGTCGCGCAGGTGGGAAAATTCTCGGTCCGAGGAAAGTCGTCCGGTGCGCAAGTTCCAGGCATTCACGCGCGACTCCGCGGAGAGCATACGGTCCACCAGTTGCTGGGAGGACATTTCCAGAGAAAATACCACGACGGACTTATCATGCACGGTGGCGGTCATGCGGGCGATGTCAAGGGCGAGCGTGGTTTTACCCATACTGGGTCTGGCCGCCAGGATTACCAAGTCGGACTTTTGCAAACCGGAAAGCATATTGTCCAAGTCCCGAAACCCGGTCGGCAATCCGCGGAGCATACCTTTGTTCTCATGCAATCTTTCCAGACGTTCGTAGGCCTCCGGCAAGGCCTCTTTCAAGCTGGTGTATTTTTGATTTTTTGGCGAAGACACTACGCTGAAGATTTTTTTCTCGGCCATGTCCAGGATATCATCCATATGGTCTTCACCCTCTTCGAAGGCGAGCTCGGACACGTAGTCCGCCGCTTCTATCAAACTCCGCAGCACATATTTTTTTTGCACTATTTCGGCATAGTGTTTTATGTTTACCGAAGAGGGGACAGTATTTACTATTTCTGCCAGGTATTGGTTGCCACCGACTCGCTCCAGCATTTTTTTCTCGGTGAGCTTAGTGGAAAGAGAAAGCATATCTATTGGTTCATTCTTTCCGGAGAGGTCAAGCATTGCCTGAAAAATCATTTTATGTTTCTCCACGTAGAAAGAATCCGGACTGATCATGTCTTCCACTTCGTGCATCGCGTCCTTGCGGAGCATAATAGAACCCAACACCGCCTGTTCGGACGGGATACTCTGCGGCGGTATGCGCAAATTTTCACTTTTCATTTTTGATGTTTTCATATTGTTTGGCTCTGATCTTTATTGGAGTCCGATGAGGGTCCGACCGCTGTCGGACTCGAGATCGGACCATTAATTTCATTCTAGCACGGGAGAAAAATAGTCAAAGTAGGAAAGTGGGTAAGCATGTTATTAAAATGTGGAAAGCTGCCAAAGGCGGACAGGAATATGCTATAATATTCAATTATGTCTAAGAAGGTATTGCTGTCTGGAATTCAGTCCTCTGGAAAAGCCCATATTGGTAACTATTTTGGGGCCATGAAGCAATTCGTGGATTTATCTGAAACATATGATTGCTTTATCATGATAGCCGATTATCACGCTCTGCATTCTCTTCAAAATCCAAAAGAGATGAAAGAAAATATAATTAACTTACTTCTTGATTATCTTGCAGTGGAACTGGATCCCAAAAAAGTAGTACTTTTTAAGCAAAGTGATATTTCCGAACATACTGAGCTCACTTGGATCTTTGATACTATTGTCACCATGCCGTATCTCATGCGGGCGCATGCTTTCAAAGACGCGGAGGCGAAGAATAAAGAAATTGATGTGGGTACTTTTAATTACCCGGTACTGATGGCGACCGATATTTTGCTTTACAGTCCAGACGTAGTACCAGTGGGCGCCGATCAGAAACAACATGTAGAAATTTCTCGGGACATAGCGGAGAAATTCAATCGGATATACGGTGAGACCTTCAAAATTCCAGAGGTGCTGATTATGAAAGAAGTAGCGGTAGTGCCCGGGACGGACGGCCGAAAAATGAGCAAGAGCTATGGCAACACTATTCCGCTTTTTGCTGAGTATGAAGAAATTAAAAAATGTGTGATGAGTATTGTTACGGATTCCAGCGGAGAGAGACCCGAGAATGTGTATGCAATCCACAAACTTCTTCGGCCTGAAAGTGAGCTTAAGAAAATTTATGAAAAAAAGGCGGGCAAATATAAAGAATTAAAAGAGCTTCTAATTGAAGACCTGGAAAAATTCATTGCTCCTATGCGTGAACGCAGGAAAAATTTTGAGAAAGATATAAAAGGCGCGCTCGCCATCCTCGCCGAGGGAGGGGAGAGAGCCAAAAAAGTTGCCTCCGCCAAAATGGCTGAAGTGCGGGAGAAAATCGGAGTAAATGTTTATTGACAATTTTAATGATACAATATCAGCATGCTAGCATGATGCTACAAAAAGAAAATGAAAAATAATTCAGAGCAATATAAAAAAGAGTTGATAGAAGTAATGTACAAAATTACAAAAGACAAACAGCTTTTGGCCGACTTCGTTCATGACATACTAACTCCTAGGGAATTTGAAAATGTAAGTGTCCGCTGGCAAATAGTGAAGCGTCTCGCAAAAGGGGAGCACCAGCAGGCGATTGCAGACGACCTACATTTAGGGGTGGCAACTATTACTCGTGGATCGCGCGAAATGCGTAAAAAAGAAGGAGGATTTAGACGTGCCCTTAAAGTTATCCACAGATAAGCTAAAGCATCACTTGCTTTTGTTTTTTATATATACTAGCATGCTAGTATGCTGATGTTAGACAAAAGACAAGATAATAAAACAGAGAAATTGTTAAATTCTTGGTGGGGCGCGAGCACTCTAGCTTTTGCGCCGTTTTGTTGATTTCTTTTTCTACTTAACCAAACAAGGAATCCACCAAGTGGCGCAATGAAGCGCCACTTTTTGTTCTTTGGAGTCCACTTATGAAGCAAGAAATTAGGAAGCTCACTCCCGAGGTTCTCGCGTTACTTAAAAAAATCGAGGATGCGTGGATTGGAGAGAGAACATTTGAGATCGAGCAATTACTGCTTGATCTTCGACAGCTAGTTAATAAGCATTTACCGCCTCCACGTTGGGGCGGATGGGGAGGAGGGCCGTAAGCTCAACTAAAAGGAAAAGAGGTGATCTTCATATGTGGTGGTAGACGGGCTAGAAGAAAAACGGATTGGCTCACCGTAGCAAATTTGGGGGCGTCACGTGTCATGCACGTGGCGCCTACCAAATGTTATTAAGTCATTATTTTAAATGTAAATTTATGAAAACTGTAGGTATAATTGGTGGTCTTGGACCTGAAACAACATCTAAATTCTATTTAGAGTTAATTTTCTCGTGTAAGAAAATAAATCAAACAAGTTACCCTCCAATATTGGTAAATAGCGTCCCACTACCTTTTGATATAGAGAGATATGCGATTATGGAAGGAGTAGGGGAAGAAAAATGTCTACCTTATCTCCTCCAAGCGGCAAAGAGCTTAGAGCAAGCAGGAGCAGATTTCTTGGTATTGCCATGCAATTCTTTGCATCTATTTATTGAAGATATAAGAAAAATAGTAAAAATTCCAGTCATAAGTATCTTAGAAGAGACTTCTAAGTTTCTGAAAGAAAGGAAAATAAAAAAAGTTGGAGTAATAGGAACTTCAATTACGATACGAAATAGATTGTATGAAAAATCATTAAAACAAAGCGGAATTAAACAAATCCTTCCGAATGATTTCCAGCAAGTTCAGATTGCGAGATTGATCTATAATTTAGTATCCAGTAGATACGATAATAATGATCAAAAAGTATTGATAAAAGTAATTGGTGATTTTACAAAGGGGAAAGCAGAGCATATTATCTTAGCGTGCACTGATTTACAGTTGTTAATGCCTCAACATAATAAAATTAAAATTTACGATACCATGAAAATTTTGGCTGATGCGACCATAAAATATATTCTAAAGTAAACTTATAATTTTTGAATTGTGTGTTGTTGTAGCGAGCAGACTTTAGCGGAAAGGACGACCCGTAGCGGATGGGGAAAGAAGACCTCTCCCATCCACTGTTTTTAATTTTAATATGTGCTAAAATGCTTTTTAAATGAATCCCGTTAGAAATTCAACGGAATTCATGTTTAACCTTATTACATAATTAATTAAAATTTCTAACGGGATGAAAGACAGAATATACATCAAAGATTTGAAAGATAATGTTGGCAAAGAGGTCACCATTGCTGGCTGGGTGGATGTCAGGCGCGATCAGGGGAAAATGGTTTTTTTTGATATGCGGGACATGACCGGCAAGGTGCAGTGTGTGGCACTGCCTAGCAGGGCGGAGGTAATAGGCAGTACTGTCAGCCATAATTTTATGGACACGGCAAAAGAAATAAGACCTGAATGGGTATTAAAAATTGTAGGAATAGTAAACAAGCGCCCAGAGAAAAATGTAAAAGCAGGCGTGTTAAATGGCGAAGTGGAGCTTGAAATTACTGGCATAGAAATTTTAAATAAAGCAGAGACCACTCCTTTTCAAATAAACGAAAGCACCTCCGGAATAAACGAAGACACCCGGATGAAATATAAATATCTGGACTTGCGCACAGAGCGAATGCAGAAAAATATTCGCATGCGTCACAAAATAATAAAATTCATTCGCGACTTTCTTGATAAAGAAAATTTTGTAGAAGTTGAAACGCCCATACTCACTAAATCAACCCCAGAGGGTGCGCGTGATTATATTGTGCCTTCCCGGCTGTGGCAAGGGAAGTTTTACGCTCTTCCTCAATCTCCCCAGCAATATAAGCAACTTCTGATGGCCGGAGGAATTGAACGATATTTTCAGATCGCCAAATGCATGCGGGATGAAGATACCAGAGGGGATAGGCAACCAGAATTTACCCAGCTTGACCTGGAGATGAGTTTCGTAGAGCGGGAAGATGTAATAAAATTGAATGAAAAGCTCTTGATAAACATCGTGCAGACCTTGTACCCAGAGAAAAAAATACAAGAAATTCCTTTTCCTAGGATCTCTCACAAAGAAGCGATGGAAAAATATGGAACTGACAGACCAGATTTTAGAAAAGATAAAAACGACAAGAATTCTCTCGCTTTTGGCTGGGTAGTTGATTTTCCTTTTTTTGAGAGAACAGACAAATCTGATAATTCACAAGCAGAAGGTGAGTGGACATTTACGCACAATCCTTTTTCTCGTCCCAAAAGTGAACATATGCCTCTTTTAATGGATAAAAAAGATATTGGAAACATCCTAACATCTCAATATGATGTGGTTCTAAATGGATATGAAATAGGTGGTGGAAGTATTAGAAATCACGAGCCGGAAGCATTACAAAAAGTTTTTGAAATTCTTGGACACAAGATAGAAGATATTGAGAAAAATTTCGGACACATGCTCCATGCTTTTAAAACAGGGGCTCCACCCCACGGCGGTATTGCCTGGGGGCTAGATCGTCTTGTCATGCTACTTCAGGGAGAGGTCAATATCCGCGAAGTTATCGCTTTTCCGAAAACTGGAGAAGGCAAGGACTTGATGATGGGTTCTCCAGCGGAAGTTTCTGAGAAGCAACTGAAGGAACTTGGGATAAAACTCAGTAAATAACTCATGAGTTAACTCAGTAATTATATGGAACTTAAAGATAAAGTTGTAGTCATAACTGGTGGATCTAAGGGATTCGGCCGGGCGCTAGCGGAGGCCTTCATAAAAGAGGGTTCAAAAGTTTCTATCTGCGCCCTGAATGAAACAGAGCTCCAAAAGACCGCTCAAGAAATTGGTGCGCTTGGTGTACGCGCGGATGTCCGCAGTGAAGATGAGATGAAAGCATTGGCCGAGAAAACTATTAAAGAATTCGACCACTTAGATATTTGGATAAACAATGCAGGACTCTGGTTGACTAACGAAAACGCTGAAAATAACGACATGCAAAAAGTCCGAGAGATGTTCGAGATAAATGTTATAGGGTTAATGAATGGATCCAGAGTTGCCTTGCGACATATGAAAAAGATAAATTCAGGGACAATTATAAATATTGCAAGCAGGGCCGGAGCCGGCGCTAAGCCGGGTATTGCTACTTACGCAGCTAGCAAGCGGGCAGTACTCGGATTTACGGATAGCATTCGAGAGGAAAATAAAGATAAAAATATTTTAATTTTGTCAGTGCTTCCGGGTGGTATGAAAACTAAAATTTTTGGTGATTATAAATATGCTGATTTCGATAATTTTATGGACACTCGCGATGTTGCAAATTCGGTTATTGAAAATCTGAAATCGGTAAATCCTCAGTTAGAATTACTTATCCAGCGTCCTAATAGTTTAAGATGAATTACAAAATTACTGGCAAGGTTATCAAGGGTGATGGGTATGGCAGGAAGCTTGGCTTTCCGACGGTGAACTTAGAAATTACACAGGAGAACCCTGTGCAAGAATTGCCCCCCGTGGGAGTGTATGCGGGAAATGCTGTTCTAGATAATAAAAGTTATCGGGCGGGAATACTTATCAACTCGGGAGGTAAGGTGGAAGCGCACTTAATTGGGTACGATGCGGATGCCTACGGCAAAATGGTAACTTTAGAAATTAAAAAATTTTTAAGAGATTATAAAAAGTTTGAGAATGAAAAAGAACTGATTAAACAGATAGTAAAGGACTTAAAAAAATGTTCACGGGTATAATTTTCAAAACAGCAAAAGTAAAAAAGATAAATGCTAAAAACGGCAATTTTTCGGTTGAAATTTTTAATAATTTAGGAAAAGTAAGATTAGGAGAAAGTATTACCGTAAATGGCGTTTGTTCTACGGTTAAAAAACTTGCCCCGTCCAAGGGCGGGGTTGGCAAGAGCATTTCTTTTGAATATATGCCGGAAAGCTTAAAACTTTCCAATTTAGGTTTTTTAAAGAAAAGTGATACAGTAAATATTGAGCAAGCGATGCGTTTAGGCGATAAATTAGACGGGCATATAGTGCTCGGGCATATTGATCAAAAAGGGGAAATTATTAGAGTAAGAAAAGAGGGGAATTCAACAGTATTTCAAATCAAAGTGCCCCATAAAAAATTAATGAAATTTCTGGTTTATAAGGGATCAGTTGCCATGGAAGGCATAAGTTTGACCGTGGCAAAAGTTTTACCCAATTCTTTTTTGGTAAAAATTATTCCGTATACCTTGGCGCATACCAATTTAAAATACAAGAAAAAAGGGAATATGGTAAATTTAGAATTTGATATTCTAGCTAAATATGCAAATAAAAGATAAAAAGTACGAATATTTTAACGGAAGTAAAGCAAAGGTAGGCATTGTGACTGCCAGGTGGAACAAGGAAATCACCGATGGGCTTTTGGAGTCCGCTTTGGTAATGTTGAAAAAAAACAAAGTGGCTGAACAAAATATAAAAGTGGTTTCAATTGCCGGCTCGATGGAAATTCCTTTTGCTCTGCACAAGCTCGCCCAGTCAAAAAAACCTGCCCGACCAGGCGGTCGTTCGGGCGGGTATGATTTTTTAATCGCGCTTGGTTGTGTCATTCGTGGAGATACTCCGCATTTTGACTATGTTTGTAAAATGGCGCAAGAGGGAATTCTAAAAGTGATGATTGAAGACAATATCCCCGTCGGTTTCGGGGTGTTGACGGTAAATAATATCAAACAGGCCCGGGAGAGAACACATATCGGGGGCGAAGCGGCCCTCGCGGCGCTTGAGCTTAGTTTATTAAATGAATAATAAAAAATTGATCAATAGAGAAGTGGCAGTCAAATTGCCGACCAAATACGGCGATTTTATTTTATATGCTTATAGCGTTATGGACACTGGCGAAAAACACCTGGCTTTAGTAAAAGGAAAATGGAAAAAAGGTGAAACCATCTTGACGCGCTTACATTCTTCTTGTATGACCGGAGATATTTTTGGGTCCCTTCGGTGCGATTGCGGGCCCCAATTGGCCGAAGCGATGGGGGTGATTGAAAAAGAAGGTAAAGGCGTGCTGGTATATCTAAACCAAGAAGGGCGTGGTATCGGCCTCGTTAATAAGCTGAAAGCGTACAAATTACAGGAAAATGGAAGTGATACAGTAGAGGCCAATTTAGAACTTGGGTTCAAAATGGACGAGCGGGATTACAAAGTCGGGGCGGAAATTTTAGAAAATTTGGGGATTTCCAAAATACGGCTTTTGACCAATAATCCCGCCAAACAAAAAGGCCTAACCAACTACGGCATAGAAATTTTGGAAAATATCCCTATCCAAATAAAATCAAATAAGTATAACAAACAATATCTTTTGACCAAACGTGATAAAATGAAGCATACCCTTAATTTAGAATAATTTTATGAATGATTTACTTAAGAAAAAATGCGTGCCGTGCGAAGGAGGGGTGGACCCGATAGATAGAGCGGGTGCGCAGAAATATTTGCCGGATGTGCCGGGCTGGAATTTAAGCGAAGACGGAAAGAAAATTTCCAAAGAATTTAAGTTTAAGGATTTTATCGGGGCGATAAACTTTGTGGAGAGGGTAGCAGACGTCGCGGAGATGGAGGACCACCATCCAGATATTCACGTTTACTACAGCAAAGTAGTTCTGGAACTTTGGACGCACGCCATCGGGGGGCTCTCCGAGAATGACTTCATCGTCGCGGCAAAAGTGGATGCGCACAATTAAGTTTTTGAAAAACGGAAATAAAATTATGTTGTTAATTTATGCATATGCACAAAATAACAAC